>JACLAC010020419.1_pt1 | contig 73627 bp, 64 predicted proteins | sample 8027881 | NCBI WGS metagenome assembly JACLAC01 (sample SAMN15725517, study PRJNA655200) | protist metagenome | isolation source: fluorescence activated cell sorting (FACS) single amplified genomes of... | place: Spain: Blaines Bay Microbial Observatory, Mediterranean Sea | collected 2016-01-19
GCTGTGAATACTAAATTGGATCTGATATCTATTTTTTGGAAAGCCTGATCTAATTGAGATCAACTATAATTGCAATCCTAGAAAAGTCCATGTGTTACCTACCTTTGTAGCCTACACCAGATTCGAAAATTGCCTAAAAATTAGACAATTCAATATCAGTTATAAGAGTACGGCATTTAAGTATCGACTCAAAGGTGACCGCATTTCCTTTATAAGCTTTTGATGTAATCATTACCGTTTTGCATAACAAGAAACCTCTGAACAATGAAAAACTTGAAAAAGAAAAAAATCAAAAATACTAACTGATGTAAAGTCTATTTGTGAAAAGGTGAATAAAGCAACAAGATCAAGTTTAAGCCAAAAAATTAGGAACACTGCTACAGACCATCTTTGGAATAAAAGCTTCAAATCGCTAAAAACATCAATCACATCATCTATCACACAAGGAAACATTTCTTCTTTGGATTGAAATATAGAAGAAGTTAGACTATTTTACTGTTTGTATAGTTACTAGTACTTTTTCTTTAATGAAGGTCATCACAACAACTGACAATGAGAGGTTATAATAATAAAATGTTGTTTTGTTAAAAAACCATTAAGGACCAAAAATGATCCCCTTTTCTTCAGATGCATTAAAACAACTTCAATCGAGCATCACTTTCTCATTAAAAGAAGACATTGGTTCAGGCGATATCACAGCTCAACTCATTCCTGATGATCGAATGATTACTGCAACCGTTATTGCTAGAGTTCCTGCTGTTTTATGTGGACTTGCTTGGGTAAAAGAGGTTTTTAAACAACTCGGTCATGAAGTTTTTCTTGTGTGGCACAATAAAGAAGGCGATTTACTAAAACCTAACAAACCTTTTCTTACACTGAAAGGACATGCAAGAACTATTTTAACGGGGGAGCGTATTGCCCTCAACTATCTGCAAACCCTATCTTATACAGCCACCATTTCTAGACAATACGCAAATGCTGTTTCAGCAACCCAATTAACCATTCTTGATACAAGAAAAACCCTACCAGGATTGCGTTTAGCCCAAAAATATGCGGTTAAAGTAGGTGGTAACCAAAACCATAGATTTGGTTTATTTGACGCTTTTTTGATAAAAGAAAACCACATTATGGCTTCTGGATCAATTGCTAACGCTGCCAAAATGGCACAAAAAATCGCTCCAGGTAAGATTATTGAAATTGAGACCGAAAATCTTGATGAGGTCAAAATGGCCGTTCAAGCGGGCGCTGATATTGTTATGTTAGATAATTTTACTTATGAAAGTATAACAACAGCCGTCGAGATGTTTAAAGGCCAAGTAAAATTTGAAGTATCTGGCAATATGAATCAAAAAAAATTAATTAAAGTTGCAAAAACAGGAGTAGATTATGTTTCTATTGGAGCCTTAACCAAAAATATTCAAGCAATTGATCTTTCTTTACGAGTTCATCGGGAGTCGTAATGAAAGACAGCATCTTGGTCATTAACTGCGGAAGCTCTTCACTTAAATTTGCCATTTTATCTGATATTGGCCAAACTCTTTTGGTTGAAGGTGTTGCTGATTGTCTAGGAACACATAACAGCAACATAACCTTTAAGTTTGATGGTAATAAAACAAAAATCATTCTCAATGCTGGCACACACATAAACGCGATGTCGCACATTAAAGAATGGCTTGAATCTCATCCTGAAGTATTAAGAGACCTGGTAGGAGTAGGTCATCGTGTTGTCCATGGAGGTGAAACCTTTAGCCATTCTGTTTTAATCAATCAAGAAGTCATTGACAGCATATCTGATTGTGCTCGATTTGCTCCATTGCATAATCCAATGCATGTAATTGGCATCAAAATCGTCTCTCAACTGTTTCCTACTTTACCACAAGTAGCCGTTTTCGACACCGCTTTTCACCAAACTCTTTCCCCAGAACAGTTTCTTTACCCTATTCCCATAACATTATTCAGAGATTATCATTTTCGAAAATATGGTTTTCATGGCACCAGCTATCGTTATATCAGCCAACGTCTATCTGAGATTGAACCCAAGAGTAAACAACAAGGTGTGCTCGCTGCTCATTTGGGCAATGGTGCCAGTACCTGTGCTATTAATAAAGGCAAATCTTCAGATACTAGTATGGGCATCACACCATTAGAAGGATTAATGATGGGCACTCGTAGTGGTAGTCTGGATCCCAGTTTAACGTCGTTTATTAGCAAAACTGAAAATATTTCCGCAGAAGCGACTCTGGATATTTTAAATAAAAAAAGTGGTTTGTTAGGAATATCAGAACTCTCAAGTGATTGTCGGATCTTAGAAGAAGCCATGGCATCTGGTAATAGCCGAGCAAAACTGGCTTTGGATATGTTTTCTGTTCGTGCTGCAAAATATTTAGCTAGTGTTGCAACAACATTAGAAAGCATTGATCACTTAGTCTTTACTGGAGGAATTGGTGAAAATTCTTCTTATATACGCTATGTTATCTGTCAGCAGCTAAGAGCACTGAATATTAATATTGATAATGACAAAAACAACGAGGCTCCACAAGGTGTATTATATAGTAGAATTGAATCAAAAAGCAGCAATACAAAAGTTTGGATTATTCCAACTAATGAAGCTTTAATGATTGCTTTTGATACCATCAGCCTTATTCAATAGTAAAAAGCACCAACACGCACTGTATTCATATAGGAAATTAAGATTATGTCTACCAATGTACTGATGACAGTACCCACCGGACCGGGTGTTGGTTTAACATCTGTTTCCGTTGGACTAGTAAGAGCTCTAGAGCAACAAGGCTTAACAACCTGCTTCTTCAAACCTATTGCCCAGCCACGCCCAGGTGATAACGGACCGGATAAATCAACAGCAATGGTTGCTCAGGACTCAACACTAAATCCTGCTAAACCTATTTCCCTACATGAAGCAGAAAGTTACCTTTATAAAGACAATATCGAAGAACTAATGGAAGAGGTTGCGGGTCACTTTCAAGCTAGTGTTGAACATGATTCAACTGTAATTGTTGAAGGTCTCGCGCAAATCTCTGGGCATCCTTATGCCACCCGTCTTAATAAAGCCATTGCGAGAACCCTAGATGCAAGTCTTGTTTTGGTAACCGCTCCAAATAATATGTGTGTCAATGAACTTGAGCGTCATATAGAAATCGCCGCGGGATCTTATGGTAGTATAAGAGCACCTGATGTTATTGGCTGTATATTAAATAAAACTATTCCTAACTCATTAGACATCAAGTCCTACGGAAATTTATTTGCTCAAAGCGCCATTTTTAAGCACAACTTTAGTTTACTTGGCCAAATCCCAATTTCCAATAAACTTACTTATCCTAGAGTCAAGGATGTAGCTGATTTTTTAAAAGCTACAATCGTTAACGAAGGCGAAATGGAAACTCGTCGTGTTCAATCTTATACACTTTGTACTCGTGGTGTTGAAAATATGCTTGAGGCATTAAAACCTGGTGTTTTGGTTTTCACACCTGGAGACCGCACCGATATTATAATAGCTACGGCTATTGCCGCTTTAAACGATACAAAAATCGCGGCTCTCATTTTAACGGGTGGCTATCAACCATGTGAAGCATTAATGACATTATGTGGAAAAGCTATGGCAAAAGGCTTGCCTATTTTATCTGTTTCATCAAATAGTTGGGAAACAGCAATCATCACACAATCGTTTAATCAAGAAATTCCTCTTGATGACAGAGAACGTATTTTTAAGGTCAAGGAACACATTGCTCGTTGTATCGATCATGATTGGATTAATTCTTTTGTATTAAACCAAGAAGAACGAAAATTATCTCCTCCCGCTTTTCGCTATCGTTTAATTGAGCAAGCTCGTTCGTTAAACAAACATATCGTACTACCAGAAGGTGAAGAAATTCGTACTATCCAAGCAGCCTCTATTTGTGCTGAACGAAGAATTGCTCGTTGTACATTACTAGGAAATAAAGTTGAAATAATTCGCATAGCACAGAATAATGGCATAGAATTCAGTCATGACGTAGAAATATTGGATCCCGTTAGTATTCGGGAACGCTATGTTGTTCCTATGGTAGAGATAAGAAAACAACGTGGATTGAACGAAATTATTGCACGTGAACAACTAGAAGATAACGTTGTACTTGGTACAATGATGCTGCAAACAAACGATGTAGATGGTTTAGTATCAGGAGCTATTCACACTACAGCAAATACCATTCGCCCTGCACTACAATTGATCAAAACGTCACCAAGTGCCTCCCTAGTTTCTTCTATTTTCTTCATGTGTTTACCAAATCAAGTCTTAGTCTACGGTGATTGTGCTATCAATCCAGATCCAACTGCTGAACAGTTAGCTGAAATTGCGGTTCAAAGTGCTGATTCAGCCATTGATTTTGGTATTATTCCCAAAGTTGCTATGATCAGCTACAGCACAGGTGGATCAGGCATAGGTAACGATGTTGATAAAGTACGTGAAGCAACAGTGATTGCTCAAAAACGCCGTCCTGATCTCTTAATCGATGGCCCTCTTCAGTACGACGCTGCCGTCATGGAGAAAGTGGCTAAGCAAAAAGCACCAGATAGTAAAGTAGCAGGCAAGGCGACCGTCTTTATCTTCCCAAATTTAAACACCGGAAACACCACTTATAAAGCAGTACAAAGAAGCGCTGGAGTAGTTAGTATTGGTCCAATGTTACAGGGCATACGTAAACCAGTAAATGATTTATCACGTGGTGCTTTAGTAGATGATATTGTCTATACGATCGCCATAACTGCAATTCAAGCAAGTCAAACGGCGCCTCTTACCGACAAATAATACGTTAACTTTATTCTTCTAAAGAGTAGGATTTTTGCACCCTACTCTTTATTGAGCAGAATCCAACCTGAAATATGCTTCAAAAAACATTCATTTGTTGTTAATTTTATTTGTTTCTTCGTTATGTCTGATAGTGTCCCAGCACCATTCTTGTCACTATTTTAATTAAAAGAAACAACTTGAAAGACATTTTTCGATAAATCGATACAAAAGACAGAAAAAATATTATCGTTTTTAGCTAACACAATTTCTTTTAGTCCTTCTTTAATTCTATCAGGTGTTATACACTGCACCCATTTGAAATTACGATGCGAGAAGAATCATCATCGATCATAGGTTTAACTGGAGGTATTGGTTCGGGTAAGTCCACTATTGCAAAAATATTCAAAACTATAGGTATACAGAGTACAGATGTGGATGATATAGCAAGGGAATCCGTTAAACTAGGCTCTTATTGTTTAAATGAAATAACTAAGCGCTATGGTAGTGAGATTTTGCAATTTGATGGTAATTTAAACAGAAAAGTTCTAAGAGAAATCATTTTCAACGAGCAAAGGGAAAAGAAATGGTTAGAGTCATTAATGCATCCTATTATTCGTCTAAATGTAGACGAAAAGCTTGCCATAGCAACATCAGATTATGTGTTGCTTGTTCATCCTCTGTTATTTGAAACTCATCAAAATACGATTTGTCGATTCACCATCGCGATTGATGTATCAAGCAACATTCAGCGACAACGAGTTATGGATCGTGATCAGTTGAGTGATGAACAGATTGAAAAAATACTAGCTAGCCAATTAAGTAATGATGAACGTTTAAAACATGCAGATTTTAAAATAACAAATAATTGTGATATTGTTGATTTAGATGATAAAGCATTGCAACTACACAAACGTATTTCAGAGTTATTGTAAGTTAGAGGTTTTTAATATGATTATTGTTTCATGCCCAATTTGCAAATACCTGTCTAAAAAATAGTCGTCCGAACAATTTTTAGATTAAATACCAAAGAGCTTGCTGACTCGCTAATTTCACCTCACTTATACTAGTGAAAAATAAACACTAATCCACTGTCGCGAAACCTTGTGTATGTCAATAGGGGTAAGTTTAATGTACCAAGAATCTACAAATTTTCTATAGCCTTTCTTTGAAATTAATCTGAAGAAATTAACAGTAGTTCTTTTGGCATTGAAAAGGACACATTTTCTTCTTGACCTTTTAGTTCTTTCGGGATTTTACCACCCTCTTTTACTAAGCGTTCAATCACTTGATTTACCAAAATCTCTGGTGCAGAAGCGCCCGCAGTAACACCAACACTGTCAATGCCAACCAACCAATCGGAATTAATTTCATCAGCATGATCAATAAGGTAAGCTGTCGACCCCATGCGTTCAGCTAACTCACGCAAACGGTTTGAGTTCGAGCTATTCACAGAACCGACGACTAGCACCAGTTTAGATTCTGTCGCCAGCACTTTAACCGCATCTTGGCGATTTTGGGTGGCATAACAAATATCTTTTTTTTTTGGCCCTCTAATGTTGGGGAAATACTGACGAAGTGTATTAATAACAACAGAAGTATCATCCATAGATAAGGTTGTTTGTGTGACAAACACCAATTTATCTGGATTATGAACTTTCAATGACTCTACATCATCTGGACTTTCTACTAAATAGATAGCACCACCAGAACGTTTGTCATATTGACCCATGGTACCTTCCACTTCAGGATGTCCATCATGACCAATCAACACACACTCCATACCATCACGAGAATAACGAAGCACTTCTAAATGAACTTTTGTCACTAATGGACAGGTCGCATCAAACACTTTTAATCTACGATGAGTAGCCTCATCACGCACCACTTTAGACACACCATGAGCACTGAAGATAACGATATTATCATCTGGTACTTGATCAAGTTCATCAACAAACACCGCACCCCGAGCTTTTAGTGATTCAACAACAAATCTATTATGTACCACTTCATGGCGCACATAAATCGGAGCCTCGAATAAATCCAAGCAGCGGTCTACAATTTCAATGGCACGATCAACACCAGCACAAAAGCCCCTAGGATTAGCCAATTGAATAAAAAAGCTCATACCACCTTCTCAATTGCAACAATTTGCACTCGGTATTTTAACGAACGCCCTGCTAGTGGATGATTAAAATCAACCATAACGTCTTGACCACCAATTTCTGCAATCACACCTGGCAGCTCATTCCTAGCTGCATCAGAGAATGATACAACCATACCCTCTTCTAAATTCATGGAAAATTGAGAACGAGGAATATGCTGAACATTATTTTCATTATGAACACCAAAAGCCTTTTCTGGCAACATAACAAAAGAAGCAACGTCTCTGACTTTCATACCCAGTAAAACATCCTCAAATGCTGGCAATAGATTACCATCACCAAACACAAACTGCACAGGCGTCTTCCCAAAATTCGAATCAACAACCTGACCATCGTCTAATGACAGTTCAAAATGCAGGGTAACTCGGCTATTAGATGTAACTAAACCCATTATTATCAACCTTTTTTAGACTTCGTAAAAAAGCCTTCTAGCAACATCAAAATCACGCCAATAGTAATGGCGCTGTCAGCTATATTAAACACAGGAAAATACCAAATTTTCTGCCAATGTATCTGTAAAAAATCAATCACATTTCCGTAGATTACACGATTATGTAAATTACCAATTGCACCACCAACAATGAGACTTAAAGATGTCGCCTCCCAATACCTAGTTCTACCTATTCGAACTAAACGTAAATTAATGCCAGCAATAACCGTAATAGCAACGATTGAGAACATCCAACGCTGCCAACCTCCTGCGTCAGAAAGAAAGCTGAAAGCCGCACCGGAATTATATCGCAAAGTTAGATCAAAAATAGGTAATATATGTATCTCTTGACCATAAAATAAATTAGCCACAATCATCTGTTTTGTAATCCAATCCAACACAACGACAAGAATCGATAATATCCACCAAACTCTTAAATGTTGCCACATCAAACAAATTGTCATTATGCGTAAAGACGTTTTTCTCCCTCTCCGTCAGGTAAATTAGAAATACAACGATCACATAATTCTGTATGTACTTCCCGTTTACCCACTTCTTCACGATGATGCCAACAACGTACACATCTTGCATATTTACTCGCTTCAACATGCACTTTTAGATCATCAAGATCAGTTGCTACGGCATCATCACCCGCTTCTAACAAAGAAAGCACCTTAACGTCTGATGTAATCAAAATGAATCGAAGCTCATCACCCAAACGATTCAATGTCATTTGTAATGCCTCACTGCAATACAAAGTAATCTCCGCACTTAGACTAGCTTTCATTTTGCCTTGATTGCGAGCGACTTCTAACACTTTGTTGATCGCTACCTTCACTTCCAAAATGTCTTTCCAGAATTTACGACCCAGCACTTCATCACCAAAAAATTCTTCAAGTTCTTCGTACCAAGTTTCCAGGAAGACAGAATCGCTACGTTCACCAGGAAGCATTTGCCAGATCTCATCTGCCGTAAAACTCAAAATAGGTGCAATCCAACGACTAAATGCTTCCATCACATGATAAAGTGCCGTCTGTGCTGAACGACGAATTAAACTATTTTCTTGTGTTGTGTACTGACGATCTTTAATCACGTCAAGATAAAAACCACTTAGATCCACCAAACAGAAGTTCTGAATCTTCTGATTCACTATGTGTAACTGGTATTCAGTATAATTCGCATATAAATCTTTTTGCAGCAAAGCCGCACGATCCACAATCCAACGATCCAATGCAAGCATTTCGCTTGTTGGCACTATATCCTCAACAGGATCAAAACCATTTAAATTTGCTATCATAAAACGCGCTGTATTACGGATACGACGATATGAATCAGCAACACGCTTGAAAATCTCATCAGACACCGTCATTTCTGTAGCGTAATCGGTTGCTGTCACCCAAAGACGAATAATATCCGCACCCAATGTGTCAATCACCTTTTGTGGAGACACGACGTTGCCCAAAGATTTGGACATCTTTCGACCATCACCATCAACAATAAAACCATGAGTCAATACTTGTTTGTAAGGTGGCACGCCCCAAATCATGATGGACGTTTTCAAAGATGACTGAAACCAACCACGATGCTGATCCGATCCTTCCAAATACAAATCGGCAGGAAAGCTTAATTCATCACGCTGATCCATAACAGAGTAATGTGTCACACCGGAATCGAACCAAACATCCAAGGTATCAGTAACTTTGATGTATTTCTTAGCATCTACACCTAGCAATTCTTCTGTCTCCATTTCAAACCAAGCATCAATGCCTTCTTTCTCAATACGCTGGGCTACTTCTTCAATCAAACGAGGAGTTTCAGGATGAAACTCTTGATTCTTTTTATTGATGAATAAGGCAATAGGCACACCCCAAGTACGTTGACGTGACACACACCAATCTGGACTGTTATTTAACATCCCTTCCATGCGATCTCGACCCCAACTTGGTACCCACTTCACACCTTCAACAATATTTTTTGCTGTGTCTAACAATCCTTCTTTAGTCATGCTAATAAACCACTGAGGTGTCGCACGGAAAATTAGAGGCGTTTTGGTGCGCCAACAATGTGGATAACTATGGCAAACCTTAGATTTAAACACCAAAGCATTGGTTCGAACCAATGTATCAAGCATCACGTCATCTACTTTGTAAACATGCAAGCCTGCAAATTCGCCAGCCTCGTCAGAGTAAACACCATCATCTTGAACTAGATTGAGAGTACCAATGCAATTTTCATAACCCACATTAAAGTCATCTAAACCATGATCAGGTGCCGTGTGCACACAACCGGTACCTACTTCCGTTGTCACGTGTTCACCAAGGATAATTGGAATATCACGTTCAAAGAATGGGTGGTTTAAAAGAGAGCCTTTCAAATTTGCACCAATAGTATGACCAACGATACGGTAATTTTTCACACCATAGCGTGACATCACATTATTAACCATGTCTTCAGAAAGAATCAGACGTTCTTTGCCCAAACTCATATTAACTTCTACTAGTACATAGTTAAATTCGGGGTGCACAGATACCGCTTGGCTGGCTGGCAGCGTCCAAGATGTAGTTGTCCAGATAACGACTGAAACTTTACCTTCACCTTCAACATCAGAAAATTTAGCTAGCAACATTGCTTCGTCTTGTGGCGCATAACGCACATCCAATGACAAAGAGATCTTATCTTGGTATTCCACTTCTGCTTCCGCTAGCGCAGATTTACCAATAACACTCCAGTAAACGGGTTTAAATCCTTGTACCAAATGGCCGTTTTCAGCAATTTTACCCAACGCACGAACAATATTTGCTTCGATAGAAAAGTTCGCCGTCAAGTAAGGTTTTTTCCAATCACCCATCACACCTAAGCGGATAAAGCCTTTTTTCTGCTCTTCAATTTGTGAGTAAGCGTATTCACGGCATTTCGCACGAAACCTTTTAGAAGAAACCTTATCCCCCGCCTTACCAATTAACTGCTCAACTTTATGCTCAATGGGCAAACCATGACAATCCCAACCAGGAACATAAGGCGCATCGTAACCACTCATGGTTTTTGACTTAACAATAATGTCTTTGAGGATTTTGTTAACCGCATGACCAATATGAATGTTGCCATTAGCGTATGGAGGACCATCATGAAGAATAAAAAGCTTACGATCTTTACTCACCTCACGTACTTTTTTATATAAATCAATATTTCGCCAGTGCTGAAGCATCGCTGGCTCACGTTTTGGTAAGTCTCCACGCATTGGGAAATCTGTATTTGGTAAATTCAATGTTAGTTTATAATCACTCATGATTTATCGATTAATCCTCAAGAATCATCTTTTCACTGATGGGCAAAAAAACGCAAAGCTTCTTCTTTATCACATTGGATTTGTTGTTCCAGCTCAATTAGGTCAGCCATTTTCCGCTCTGCCCTAATAAAGCGACAGAAGGTAACCTGTACATATTTATTGTACAAATCACCACTAAAGCTGAACAAATATACTTCAAGTATCGGTGTTTTCCCTTCAATCGTTGGACGCATGCCAATATTGGCTACACCCTCATGACTTACACTATCAACTTCCAGTGTAACTGCGTAGACACCAGATAAAGTAGACATGGTACCCTTCAAATACACATTCGCTGTAGGAAAACCAATGTCTCGTCCCAGCTTCTGTCCATGAATCACTCGACCACTTAACATAACAGGATGTCCCATATTAGCTTGGGCAGAATCGATATCACCATTTTCAAGTGATTCACGGATCAAGGTACTGCTGACACGCTGTCCCAAATTATTTAGAACCGTTGGTGTATTTTCAACATCAAAACCATGCAAAGATCCAAAGCTTTGTAAATAATTAAAATCCCCTTGACGATCACAACCAAAGTGAAAATCATCACCTACAATCAAAAGTTTAATATGCAAACCATCTGACAAAATGGTCCGACAAAACGCCTGTGCATCCAGTTTTTGTAACTTAAGGTTGAACGGCATACAAAGCACGTAATCGATACCATAATTTTCCAGTAAGCAAATTTTATCACGTAAGCGACTAATTCGTCCCGGTGCACTAATTGGAGAGAAATACTCCCGGGGCTGCGGTTCAAAAATTATAATACCTGCCGGCACTTGATAACATTCAGCTAAGCCTTTAACACGACTCAAAATAGCACCGTGGCCCAAATGAACACCGTCAAAATTGCCAATTGTCAGCATACCATTTTGGTGTTTCTCACGGATATTATGAATACCTCGTATTAACTCCATAGAGCCTCTTTCAAGATGATTTCACTCGATACCAGAAAAGTACCGAAATTATATATCAGTTCACTAAGTGAAGGTAGGCCAAAACTTACACATGTAATACAAACTACTTATAGATTATCTATATCCCAAACACTTTAAGGTTTAAGAATAGAAAGTCGTAAACCAGCTAAAACAGCTGTAAAAAAATAAACCATTACTCCCACTATAACAATCAGAAGAATATCTCTGACACGATGTAAACTACTCATTTGCGTCCATACTAAACCTTCCTGAGAAAATAAATATAAACACAAAGCCAATGCCCCAGTAGCAAAAATCATAATACGAAGTAAACGTTTCCATTGATTAGAAAAAATATGATGACCATGCTTATATAGACCTCGCCAAAGGAGATACGCATTTAGGAATGCAGAAATACTTGCCGCTAAAGCCAAACCAACATGACCAAGCGGCCAAACTAGGATCAAATTAAAAACCATGTTAGATACCATCGATATAATGCCAATACGTACCGGAGTTCTAGTATCTTGTCTTGCATAATAACCTGGGGCCAATACTTTAATAAACATCATAAACACTAGACCAAGTGAATACGCTTGTAAGCTTTCAGAAGCCTTCACTACATCATAAACCGTCAAGGCACCACGATAAAAAATCGTTGCAACAAGAGACTTGGCCAACATAAAAAGTGCTAGAGACGAAGGCACCGCAATTAACAATAATACACGCAACGCCCAATCTAATGTTGACGAAAACTCAAAAGAATCTTTGCTCACAAAACTACGAGATAAAGAAGGTAAAATAACCGTACTAATCGCAATTGCAAAAATACCTAGTGGCAATTCATACAAGCGATCTGACAAATACAACCAAGTAATACTGCCTGTTTGTAAAAATGATGCAAGCACCGTATCCAATAATAAATTAATTTGACTGACAGACACACCAAACAAAGTAGGCCCAATCAAAATAAAAATACGTTTCACTCCTGGATGTTTAAAATTCAGACTTGGCATTGGCAATAATTTCAAACGAGCCAAAAGTGACATTTGAAACGACAATTGTATAAATCCTGAAAAAAATATGCCCCAAGCCACATAAACCTCAGCTTGCGCTGCATTACGCGCAAATATCAAAGTTGCCACCAGCAAAGTAATATTTAAAAAAATAGGCGTGATCGCAGGTACGGCGTATTTGCCATGGGCATTCAAAATACCGCTAGCAAGTGCCGTTAAAGAGATAAACAACAGATAAGGAAAAGTTATGGTTAATAATTCAGAGGCTAGACGTGACTGTTCCCCATCAGAAGAAAAACCTGGTGCAAAAATATATACTACCCATGGGGCACACACCATAAGTAACACCGTCATAACCAATAGCACCAATGACCATGAACCAGAAACTGCAGATATTAAAACTCGTACTTCCGCTCTTGTTTCATTAACTCGATAGTCACTTAACACGGGGACAAACGCTTGAGAAAAAGCTCCTTCAGCAAAAAGACGACGGAAAAAGTTAGGGATTTTAAAGGCAATATAAAACGCATCGGCTCCTGCACTAGCTCCTAGTACATAAGCCAGCGCCGAATCTCGGGCTAAACCTAAAATACGTGATAAAAAAGTACAGACAGAAACCAAAAGGCCTGAGTGTAGTAATGAGACTTTCTTAGGCGTTTTTTCAAATTTTTCCCTAGGTACCGAATTTTTTTTTGACATTATAATTTTACTAACCATACTTAAGCAACTGAAGTAAGAATAACACTAGATTGATTGATAAGTCAGTGAAATTAGACTACTAAATTCGGTGGTTATTTGTAATAGGGTTGTGATAAATCAAGAAACTGATATAATCCGGCAAATTTTTTAAATTGAATTTTATATTGATTTCACGGCACAGCATATTGCTTTGCTGTATCGCTTCCTAAAATATGATTAAAAGGATCCAGACTGTGGCAAATTCCGCCGGTTCAAGAAAACGTGCACGCCAAGCGGGCAAGCGTCGTGCCCGTAATGGTAGCCTGCGCTCTATGGTTCGCACCTACTTAAAGAAAGTAAGTGCAGCTATCGATTCGGGTAACCAAACTGCTGCGAAAGCAGCTTATATTGTAGCAATATCTAAGTTGGATAAAGCAACTAATAAAGGCCTATATCACAAAAATAAAGCAGCCCGTTATAAGAGCCGATTAAATACTAAAATCAAAGAATTGGTCTGACACCATAAAAGAAACCAACTGACTTCTCTTCTTCAGAAGAGAATGGTATGAAAAAGCTATTGGTAACTAACTACTGACAATAACGTGTGAGAGACTCAGTTAAATATTTTTATTACGTTAATCAAAGCTCAATTTGAAAACATGACTAACACATTTAAATACCGACACTACTTTTGAAAGATTAGTGCAATATCTTTGGGCCAATATTTTCTGCAGCAATTTCACATCAACGTTGTTTTGACTTTGCTTGGTTTTATCTAATTCATCTGGGCTCAATAGAACCATTGTCTCACCAAGTAAATAAACAACGCCTGTGACAAAATCAACATCGAAGGCGAACAATATCAGGCAAAAAAGAAAAATATGCCAACAGTATTTAACCCAACCACATCTGCATCGATATACCCATCTACTTTATCCTTCACGTCCGGGGATAAAAAACGTACCGTTAAGAAACGACAATCATACAACAACAACACCGTGTGTCATTGCTTGCATGAGTTTTCCTTGCGAGCATATTGGAAAATAATGAAAAGAATTTTACAAAATCAGTCGGAAATTTTGTCTCAATTAACAAACCAAAGTGTTACCTAGTAAATTCTTTAAGTATAGAACCGATATCCGCCAAAGAACGAGCTGTTTTAACACCAGCGTCTTGTAGTACCGCAAGTTTCTCTTCAGCAGTACCTTTACCGCCAGAAATAATCGCCCCAGCATGCCCCATACGCTTACCAGAAGGCGCAGTAACACCAGCAATGCAAGAAACAACAGGTTTCGTCACGTTCACTTTGATATAAGCGGCAGCTTCTTCTTCAGACGTACCACCAATTTCACCGATCATAACAATTTCTTCAGTCTGTGGATCGTTTTGGAACATTTCTAATACATCGATGAAGTTAGTACCTGGGATCAGATCACCACCTATACCGACACAGGTAGATTGACCAAGACCAACGTCCGTTGTTTGCTTAATCGCTTCATAAGTCAGTGTACCAGAACGAGATACAATACCAACTCTACCTGGCAAGTGAATATAACTTGGCATGATACCGATCTTACATTCACCTGGCGTGATAACACCTGGACAGTTAGGACCAATTAGACGTACACCTAAGTTATCACAAACTACTTTACAATCAAGCATATCAAGTGTTGGCACACCTTCAGTGATACAAACAATTAATTTAATACCAGAGTTAGCGGATTCAAGGATAGCATCTTTACAGAAAGGAGCTGGCACATAGATAACAGATACTTCGGCGCCCATTTCTTCAACTGCCTCTTTTACCATATTGAATACAGGCAGACCAAGGTGAATTTGACCACCTTTGCCCGGTGTTACACCACCTACCATTTTTGTTCCATAAGCGATGGCTTGCCCAGAGTGAAAAGTACCTTGACCACCAGTAAAACCTTGACAGATTACTTTCGTATCTTTGTTAATTAGAATAGACATTATCATTTACCTCCCGCAGCTTTAACCACCTGTGTAGCTGCGTCTTTTAGATTTGTTGCAGTAATGATGTCTAGACCAGAATTAACCAGAATCTTAAAACCTTGTTCTACGTTAGTACCTTCAAGACGAACCACAACAGGCACGGTTACGTCTACTTGCTCTATTGCACTGACAATACCTTCAGCGATCATATCACAACGGACGATACCACCAAAGATGTTAACCAATATTGCTTTAACATTGTCGTCGGAAAGGATGATTTTGAATGCTTCAGAGACACTCTCTTTTGTCACACCACCACCAACGTCTAGGAAGTTAGCTGGCTTGCCACCATGTAGGCTTACGATATCCATTATGCCCATTGCTAGACCAGCACCGTTTACCATGCAACCAATGTTACCGTCTAGTGCAACATAATTAAGTTTCCATTGAGCTGCATGTGCTTCACGCTCATCTTCTTGAGATGGATCGTGAAAATCCTGCATCTTTTTTTGACGGTATATTGCATTGCTATCGATGTTAATCTTACCATCCAAACAATGAAGATTACCTTTGTCAGTAATAACAAGAGGGTTAATTTCCAAAAGTGTAAAATCGTAATCATGGAACATTTGAGACAAACCAAGGAAAATCTCAGTAAACAGCTCAATTTGAACGGTACTAAGGCCTATCTTGAACGCAAGTTCACGTGCTTGATAAGGCTGAGCACCAACAAGGGGATCAATAATCACTTTGTGGATAAGCTCCGGCGTCTTTTCAGCTACTTTCTCGATTTCAATACCACCTTCAGTAGACATCATGAAAATAACGCGACAAGTGGAACGATCAACAACCGCACCTAGATATAATTCACTTGCGATGTCAGTACAAGATTCAACAAGAATCTTAGTAACAAGCTGACCACTAGTACTTGTTTGATAGGTTACTAGATTTTTACCCAACCAATTTTCTGAAAACACGGCCACTTCTTCATAAGTAGAAACAAGTTTTACACCGCCCGCTTTGCCACGACCACCTGCATGTATCTGAGCTTTAACAACCCATTTGTTACCACCAATTTTTTTTGCTGCTTTTACTGCTGCTTCTGGTGTATCTACAGCATATCCTATGGATACTGGTAAGCCGTAACTGGCAAAAAGCTGTTTAGCTTGATATTCATGTAGATTCATTAGATTCTTCCACTTATACATATCATTGAAATAGGCTCTGCTCGTTGTAAATAAATATTACTGACGACTAGCAAATTGTATTCATTGACGATTTTTGCGATTCGCAATATGAACCGTATGGCCATCAACAGCAAGTGCAGCTTCATACGATGTCTTCAGCAGTAAAACTGAATTCCACGGCAATAACCGATTGTGCGATCAAATCAACAGCATAACCACCTATAATATGACAACCCAAAATACAATCAGTTTCTTCGTTAGAGATAATTTTAACAAAACCATCAAAAGTATCATCTGCCGCCACAGCTCGACCAAAAGCCTCTGGGAACTTACCCACTTTGTATTTTATACCTTCTGCTTTCAGCTCCTGTTCATTTTTATCCACCCAAGAAATTTCTGGATGAGTGTAAATAACAGAAGGTATGCAGTCGTAGTTTATTTGTGTTTTATTTTTATGACCGATGATAATGTCAGCAACCATTACACCTTTTTCAGATGATTTGTGAGCCAACATCGGGCCGCGCACAACATCACCAACTGCATACACACTTGGCACAGAAGTACGACACTGTTCATCATTGGTTTTAAATAGACCAGAAATACCATCTGTCAATTGATTGACGATTTTATCCTTATCAATCATTGTGTCGATATCCATAGCAACGTCACCAACACTAATACCATGTACTCCATAAGATTTTTTACGTCATAATATTTATGAGAAGAATCAAGAAGTGCTTTAGATGGGATACAACCCACATTTAAACAAGTACCACCTAGTGAGTCTTATCTTCCCTATCCAACCATTTTTCGATACAAGCAACATTAAGACCAAACTGGGCTATGCGGATAGCGGCAACATAAACACCAGGATCGCCGCCAATTACAATTACATCAAAATAAATTAGGAAAACATTATATTTCATACGTTAAGTAAAAAACGAGATGAGTCTTCTAAAATATCTTTAATTGCTGCCAAAAATTGTACTGCTTCTTTACCATCTATCATACGGTGATCGTAAGAAAGCGCCAGATACATCATTGGTTGAATGACAACCCGACCATTTACCACCATTGGACGCTCTTGGATTTTGTGCATACCCAAAATAGCTGTTTGAGGTGCGTTGATGATTGGCGTAGATAACAAAGAACCAAAGGTACCACTGTTAGTAATAGTGAAAGTACCACCTTGCATATCATTCATATCAAGCTCACCATTATGATCACGAATCGAAAAATCCATAATAGTTGACTCAATGTCAGCAAGCTCCATTACTTCTGTGTTGCGAAGAACAGGAACTATCAATCCACGGTCAGTCGATACTGCAACGCCAATATCCTGATAACCATGGTAAACTATATCGTTACCATCAATAGACGCATTTACTGCTGGGAAACGTTTAAGTGCTTCTGTCGTAGCTTTCACGAAGAAAGACATAAAGCCAAGCTTAATGCCATGCGTCTTCATAAACAATTTCTTATACTTCTTACAAAGCTCTATAATCGATCCCATTTCGACTTCATTGTAAGTCGTCAATTGAGCAGTCGTTTGCTGCACTTCAACAAGACGTTTCGCTATAGTAGATTGAAGACGTGTCATCGGAACACGTTTTTCAATACGACCATCTGCACCCAAATCAGGCTTAGTTTCATCAAGCACCACCTTAGGCTCTTGAGTAGCAACAGTTTTCACTTTTAATACGGTATCGACATCTTCTTTTGTAATGCGACCCTCCTTGCCAGTACCTTTAACCTGTGAGGTACTTAAACCTGCTTCGGCTAATGTTTTACGTGCAGCAGGACCAACAATACTATCTCCATCAAACTCTGAAACAGATACACTTACCGATGGAGATACCGTATTACCTAATGCACCAACAAGAAAAGTAGCCAATACTTCAGAACTTAGCACAGTATCGCCTTCATTTTTGACAACTTCACCAATCACGCCTTCTGCGGGCGCAACCACTTCAAGAACCACTTTGTCCGTCTCGATATCGACAACGAGATCATCACGAGAACAGGTTTCACCTGGTTTTTTATACCAAGCTGCAACAATACCGTCGGCGACAGATTCCGGAAATGAAGGTGTTTTAATTTCTATACTTTCATAAGAAGAATGAGCAGATAAGTTAGGCACATCAAATACTGTTTCTTCAGATCTAAATGTTGCAAGCACTTCTGCACTTAGTACAACATCACTCTCTCCTTTAAACACTTCTTCTAATATGCCATCAGCAGGAGCAACAACTTCTAAAACAACTTTATCCGTTTCGATGTCAACAATATGCTCATCACGTGCACAAACTTCGCTTGATTTTTTATACCAAGTAGCAACAGTACCATCTGCCACAGACTCTGGGAAAACAGGTGCTTTAATTTCTACAATCATCTTATACCCTTATTTCCTCAAACTATAGTACTAACCAACTAAAGCGTCGTTGACTAGCATTTCTTGTTCTTCAACACGGACGGACATATAACCAGCTGAAAGCGATGAAAACAAAGTACAATCAGCAAAACGAATAAATAAATTTGGATACAGTTTTTTCAATACTCGATTGATACGGTGTCAACTGGAATACCAAACACCTTGATTTTTAGGCTCTTTTTGACACCAAACCAAAATCTCAACATTTTTGTATTGCTTTAACTCAGACTCAAAGTTAGCATACAGGAAAGAGTACAATTGCTCCAAACGGATCACAAAAACATCTTCCTTTTCCAGCTCAGTACGACAATTAATCAAATCATAATAGACTTTACCACTACAAAGAATAATACACCTTACTTTATTCGCTTATGATGGTTTCAGATGTTTCTGGGAAAACCGTTTTGAAGCTACCTTCAGCCAAGTCTTCTAACGTTGAAATCGCTTGTTTATGACGTAACTAACTTTTAGAAGACAGAATCACTAGTGAACGACGCATGGGTCGAATCACTTGACGACGAAGAATATGATAAATCTGAAAAGGTGTTGTTGGCAAACAAACTTGAATATTATCTTTCACACATAACTGCATAAAACGTTCGAAACAAGCAGAAGAATGCTCTGGACCTTGACCTCCATAACCATGAGGTAACAACATATTCAAACCACATAAACGGTCTCACTTATGCTCACCACCAGTAATAAATTGGTCAATAACTACTTGCACACCATTTGCAAAATCACTAAATTGTGCTTCCCACACAACTAATCCTTTTGGAAAAATAATTGAGTAGCCATATTCACAGGCTAGTACCGCTTCTTCAGATAAATATGAATCATAAAGATCTAACGTAGACTGATCATCAGATAAATATTTAAGAGGGATATAAATACTACCGTCTTTTTGACTATGTATAACCGCATAACGATACGAAAAAGCACCACGACCAGAATCTTGACCTGTAATACGAATCGGGAAACTCTGTTCTAACAATGTAGCAAATGCCAATATCTCAGCATATAGACCCAGTTAAGAGTTAAAGACCTCTCCGTCATTTTATCGCGATCTTGATAGATTTTCTGGATCTGACGCTGCATCACTATCTCATCAGAAATAGTGGTCAATTTCTTAGCAATTTCTTGCACTTGTATTAACGGATAAGAGATATTACTATCATCTGCCCACTTAATACCAAAGTACAGTTTCCAACCAACAAATAGATCCAATCTTGGTTCAAAATCCAAATTCTTGGCAGTATAGCAACTATCACCTAAATCTTGACGATTCTTGTTTATCATGGCATCAACTTCATCTTCTGTAACGATATTTTCGGCAATCAAACGCTCAGTATAAAGTACACGAGTCGTTCTCAGTTTATCAATTACACTGTACATTGATGGTTGAGTACCAGATGGTACATCATGTCTCATTATGACCCCGACGACGGTAACAAACCATATCAATTACAACATCACGACCAAATTTGTAACGATAATCTAAAACAAGTTTTGTAACAAATAATACCGCTTCTGGAATGTCTCCATAACTACACCCTGACCTATAAACGACGCATCACCATGGATCGAAATAGGTAAAATAGTTTTACCGATAATATCTTTATGATTATCCTGAAGAGAATGCACAAAACCCTCTACCACTGGTGATACGATTTCCAAATGAGATGGATTAGATAAAAGAACAACACGCACTTCACCACCTGTGGTCATAACATTAGAAGAAAAACCTTGATGATACTTTACGTCCCCAGATGTATTAACAAGCTTTTTACCTTCAAACTCGTCAAACAAATCTTTTGGATTCTTACCTAAAATATTGGCTAGTACGTTCAAACAACCAAGATGAGCCATACCAATCACAACTTCTTTTGCACCTATTTCGCCAGAATGCTGAATTAACTCATGCAACATAGGAATCAAGCTTTCGCCATCTTCCAAACTAAAACGTTTAGCACCTGGATAACGATTAGCAAGATATCTTTCCAAGCTTTCTGTGGCAATTAAACTCTCTAAGATATTTTGATGTGTTTCTGGAGAGCATTCTGGACAAGATTTAGCTGACTCTACACACTGTTGTAACTACATCTTTTCTTGCGTATTAACAATGTGGGTAAATTCATAACCTATGCTGCCACAATAAGTTTTTTCAGCTCGAAAATAATATCGTTTAGCTTTATTGATTTTTGACTAAAAAAACAAAGAACCCGTTTTAAATCGTGTATCAAGATCTACACTGATTAACTGGTGATAACTGATATCTAAACTAGCAACTCTTGCGCGATTTTGTAGACCTAATGGATCTAATAAGGTATGCCGGTGCCCGTGAACACGATCTGCATCTACAAGTCGCAAAACATTCATTTGTTTTACTCATGTTCCGAACTAACAGAAATATCAGTCGAAGTTGGCACAAAAAGAAATTTATTTTTTCCAATTTCTAAAAATTGCTTCTGAAAAATGAGAAGTGCTCCATAGCAACTCCATTAAACTTTCATGCATTTCCGATTACTCTTAGTGTTCGAGCCAGAAGACCGGAATTTCAAAACAAGTTCATCAGTTCGACCAATTTCTCATCAGACCCATAAAGCTATAAAACCTCGATTTTAATTGTCAACTTGCAACTATATTCTATTACATACACTTAGCTTCCGACTAATTGACAGGACAAATTACAATTTAATTTGCATTAAATAAAAATCAACACTTTCACTAAGTATATCAATGTTAGTACGGAATAAACTCTAAACTTTTTTGTTACACTTTCTACATTGAAAGATGCAAAAATGATGGCACTTCATAAACAACGTAACTTATGGTACAAATCATTTTGCTCTTTGCAAAAGCATAGTGCGGATATTACCGATCGCTTTTGTAGGATTTAACCCTTTAGGGCACACACTCACACAATTCATGATTCCATGACAGCGAAAAACGCTGAATGGATCATCAAGATCACTAAGACGTTCTTGCACCGCAGTATCGCGACTATCTGCCAAAAAACGATATGCTTGTAGCAAGCCTGCAGGTCCTATAAATTTATCTGGGTTCCACCAAAAAGAAGGACATGAGGTAGAACAGCAAGCACAAAGAATACACTCGTATAAACCATCCAATTTTTCACGTTCTTCAGGACTCTGCAGACGTTCAATCGCAGGAACCATTGTATCATTGATAAGATATGGACGAATTTTTTCGTATTGCTTATGAAATTGCTCCATATCAACGATCAAATCACGTATAACAGGCAAACCAGGCAGTGGACGTAATACCAGTTTACCATTTTTGAATACCTTTGAGACGGAAGTGATGCATGCCAGACCATTTTTTCCAGACATATTCATACCATCGGAACCACATACACCTTCACGGCATGAACGACGATAAGAGATAGTAGGATCTTGTACTTTTAACAAGTTTAAGACATCCAATACCATCAAATCTTCTCTTACTGGCAAATCAATTTGGTAATCCTTCATATATGGAGCATCGTCTATTTCAGGATTGTAACGATAAATACTAACCAACATACCAAGTTACCCCTTAGTAATGACGAGTCTTAGGTGGAAAAGGTTCCATTGTTTTCGGTGCAAAATTCACATCACGCTTAGTAACAGATTTACTTACAGGGTGAAACAATGAGTGTTTCAACCAGTTTTTGTCATCACGTTCAGTAAAATCATTACGAGCATGCGCACCACGACTTTCTTTACGAAACTCTGCTGGAATCGCAGTAGCTTCAGCAATTTCTAAAAGATTTTCAAGTTCTAAAGCTTCAATACGTGCAGTATTGAAAGCATTACTCTTATCTTCAAGGTTTAAATTCTCAACGCGTTTACGAATAACGTCCAGATCTTTTAAACCCTTTTGCATAGATTCACCATCACGAAATACACCAAAGTACAACTGCATCACTCTTTGAAGATCAGCACGTACAGACGCAACGTTCTCACCACCTTTAGAGTTATTCAAACGCTCTAGCCTAATCATCGCTCTTTCGATATCTGTTTCATCGGCATTCAGAGGATAAAAACCTTCATCCAGAGATTTTTTAATATGAAGACCGACAGCACGACCAAATACAACTACATCAAGCAATGAATTACCACCAAGACGGTTAGCACCATGAACAGATACACAAGCAGCTTCACCACAGGCATATAGACCATTAATAATGATATCTTCATACGTGTCACTTTGCTTCAAGGCTTGGCCATCAACGTTAGTAGGAATCCCCCCCATCATATAGTGACAAGTTGGAATTACTGGAATTGGCTCTTTAACAGGGTTAACATGGGCAAATGTGCGAGACAACTCTAGGATACCTGGCAGACGCTTATTCAAAATTTCCTCGCCCAAATGATCCAACTTAAGAAATACATGATCACCTTTTGAACCACAACCACGACCTTCTAGGATCTCAAGAATTATGGAGCGAGCTACAACATCACGACCAGCAAGGTCTTTCACATTTGGTGCATAACGCTCCATGAAGCGTTCGCCGTCTTTATTGATTAGGTAACCACCTTCACCACGACAACCTTCTGTTACCAAATTACCAGCACCATAAACGCCCGTCGGGTGGAACTGCCACATTTCCATATCTTGTACTGGGAAGCCTGCACGAAGAACCATAGCAACCCCATCACCCGTATTAATATGAGCGTTAGTTGTAGATTGATAAATACGACCTGCACTACCTGTTGCAATAACCGTTGCTTTCGCTTTCAAATACACAGCTTCACAAGTTTCAATACAAATTGCGATAACACCAACAATTGCATCTTCTTTGTTTTTTACCAAATCAATCGCATACCATTCATTAAAGAATTTAGTACCGCTTTTCAGATTACCTTGATACAAAGTGTGCAATAGAGCGTGACCAGTACGATCTGCTGCCGAACAGGTACGAGCCGTTTGAGTTGAATCATGTGGCCCTTTAGATTGACCACCAAAAGGACGCTGGTAAATACGACCATTTTCTTTACGCGAAAATGGTAACCCCATGTGCTCAAGTTCAAAAATTGCTTGTGGTCCTACAGAACACATATACTCAATTGCATCTTGATCACCGATATAATCCGACCCTTTTACAGTATCGTACATGTGCCAACGCCAATCATCATTTGGATCTTCACTAGCAATAGCACAGGTAATACCACCTTGAGCAGAAACCGTGTGTGAGCGAGTTGGGAACACTTTCGTAATACACGCTGTATTTAAACCCGACTCTGTCAATTGCAGCGAAGCACGCATACCTGCACCACCACCACCAATAACGATGGAATCAAAAGAAACTGTACGAATATTAGCCATTACTTATAGCCCCCAAAGAACCTGAATACCCCATATGACATAAATAAACATCAATAATCCACATAGACCTTGAAAGAAGAAACAAACACCTGTTTTTTTCATGTAGTCAGTAAAGATAGACCACAAGCCAATCCATGAATGCACACCGATTGACAACAAGGTCAATAAGCTAAAAATTCGCATCCAAGTAGAACTAAAAAGACTACTCCACTGACTATAGGTAAGATGAGGGTGAAGTAAAAGATAACCCATAATAAAAATCGCATATAAAAACAACATGACCGCAGAAATACGTTGCATCATCCAATCGTATAGGCCAGAACGACCAAAACTTGTGATTTGAGTTACCATAGCCATACCCCTACTATTACAATTAAAACAGTAGCGATAACTAGATTGGCAATTGCTGCGTTGCGCCCACTCTCTAATTCTTCGAAGTAACCTATATCCATAAAAATATGTTTGATACCTGAAACAAGATGATATATCAGTGCAGAGGTAACACCCCAAATAATAGATTTTGCTAAAAAGTTAGTTTGAAACATGTTCGCAACCTGATCAAATCCTTCTTGAGATTTCAAAGAGAGATCAAAAGTGTATAACAAGAAAATCAAACCTATAAAAAGAATAATCCCTGTCACACGATGAAGAATAGAAACAATTGCAGTTAATGGAAATGATATTGTTGAAATATCAAGATTGACTGGTCTTTTTTTGTTCACGACTATTACACCATTTTTATTAAATGAATGGTCCTTCATGTCCTAATTTCTAAATGTGAAAATAACAATACTTTTAAATGAGATTGTCACATCGTAAGTCTATTTGAAAACTGTATCAATTTGATTTGCAAACGACATTTTTTTGGTCTTAAATTTACTCTTTTTTTCACTTCAGTAATTCAGAAACACAATCGTAACCAATAAATTTTTATATCTTTTCCCTTAAGAATGTACTGCATTAATAGATCATTAGAATGATTGTTTGACCCTTAATTATCCTTCAAGGTGAATAAAGATCTACAAGATATTATCGCAGCACTTGAGGGTCGAATTCACGCTATATTCCGCTATATCTAAAATATTCGATATTATTTTTCACACTTGTCTGAATTTGCCTAGATGCATTAACAGAATTTGTAGAAATTGCAACACCTATCGTCGGTACAAACACTTCAGACTGAATTGTATTATCCGATGTCACTTTCATTCGATTTAATTGATTATTTTGATTCATATTATCTATCTCAAGTAAACTACTAAGCAAAATGCTGTCCATTAACTTTTTCTTATCACCATCAATGGTAACAGAAAAAGTCACCGATCCATTAGTTATATTAACCACATATACATCACGAACAACACCAATATTTTTCAAATACTTTTGTACTTTATGCATAACTAAATAGCTTGACACATGGGAAACATGAATTTTAAAGCGGTTCTTCGATTTACTGTTTTTTACTGCTGCATAACGATCAGATAGTGTTTTAGCAATATACGTACTGACCTGGTCGACTAATTCTTGTAGGTTATCACCAGACAATAAAAAACGTTGCGAATCTACGCCTGTCATCACTAACAGATTGCAGGTTATCAAACCATCATATTGTATGACACGAAGAGCTGCTAATACGTCGGTTTGATAACGCTGACTGGCACTCTTTATTTTGTTTTCAAAAAAACCCCATACATCAGAAGGCGATATTGCACTAGAATCCACAGAATCCATCAGCGGTACATATATTGGTATCCCTAATTTTATCGCTGAAGCCTCTAAATCATTCAAAATCTCTGAAGGAGTATTCGCTCCCAATAAAGTACGAGTACCATTATTTTCACCCACAACCCAAACCAACACTGGTGGTCTATTATTTCCCCATACAGATAAATTGTACTGAGTCAGAAATTGATCGATTGATTCATGATAAAAAACCACATTCACTTGTTTACCAGAAACCAGAAAGCCATTAATGGGTATCAAATCATTAAAAAAAACAACAGAATACTGCTCCACCCAAGTTGACACATCTTTATCAGCCTCTTTGAGCAAGTCACCTGTAATTGCATCTTTATTGCCAGATACTTTAATTAACACCTGTTCTACAGCTTGAGAAAAAGCATCATTTAACATTTGCTCTTCTGAATCCATTACAGGTAGTTTTATGCTAGCGCGATAAAGATCTTTAACTGGCAGAGCAGGCACAATTGGTTCATAAAAAACGCTAAGTAAAAATAACAATATACGAATATTCATAGCTTTTCCTTCGTTTATTTGTTTATTCTACTTTTTTAATATCAAAGAACTACAATCTTAATACGTCGCCATGCTAAAATATTTTTTTATCCCGTATAAATGATAAAGCATAGGTAATGACCAACTGAGTGGGTTTGATATTCTAGCATACCCTTCAACGCGTGTTAACGGGCTTGTTTTGACTAGAGTTACACCACTTTTCTCTAGATTATTATGCAACAGGGAAATTAGATGTTGATACGGCTGCCAAATGACATTGCCTTTGGGTTGAATTAAGAATGCTGAAAATAAAAAAACATAAGACCCAGAAGTGGAATATAAAATTAAGCAAAACAGTAATTAGAGGAAACGAGAAACGACTTATGATTTTAAGGTTCATACTGGTGTAAGTGGTTTTATCAACATGGTTTTGCTTATAGCAGGAGAACTTCATGGTTCAATTTCGTTTGGAGCAATATTCAATGGTCACAGCCTAAGAAGGCTACACATTGAATTTATCTTGATAAACCTCTTTTTCGGTATTTGTTTCCGTGTAAGAACGCTAGTTCGTAACACCACTGACTATTTTTTACAAAGACGTTAATTAAATTTTTACAATAAACCTTTAATAATTAATATTGCTACATTGACTGTTTATGAAAAAGTTTCACTTAACAAGTCATTATTTAATTTTGCTGGCTTACCTCCACCTTTTTTTACCTCTAGAACATCAATACGTTGAAAACCTCGTGGAAGCTTCAACCCTCGACGCCCCCGCTCTCCTAAATAATCGAGCAAATCTTTTTCGGTGAAGGACATGAAGCGTTTACCAGCATAAATAGTCAAGAGATCATCTGATAACACACACGCCATTGCTGATAAAAACTCTTCTCGATTCTCAACCCGCGCACTTGGAATACTGAGCATTTTATTACCTTTGCCTTTTATCATCTTAGACAATGAAGTTATGCCAAAAACCAACATACGACCCTCATTCGAAACAACCACCACTTTTCCAACTTCAGGATCTTCGACAAACACAGGCGACATTATTTGCGCTCCTTTAGGTAAACTCAATATCGCTTTACCAGATTTATTTTTAGCGTATAAGTCTCTTATCTGAGCAACAAAACCATAACCAGCATCACTGGCAATCAGGTAATAAGCATCCTCCTTATCAAGGACGGCAGTTATAACAACCACTCCACTCTCAAGAGATATACGACCCGTGATAGGTTCCCCCTGTCCTCGAACTGATGGCAATGAATTTACTTTGATTGAATAAGTACGACCATTTGACGCAAATAATATTAATGTCTGATTAAAATGCCCTTTAGTACTCACTAAAAAGCCGTCACCCGACTTATAACTTAAACCTTCTACATCCAAATCATGACCTTTACCGGCACGAATCCAACCTTGTTTAGATATAACAACCGTAATCAAGTCATTCGACAAAAACTCTTGACTAAAAGCTTGTGCTTCCTTACGTTCTACAATCGGTGTACGTCGTACATCTCCAAGTGTGTTTGCTGCTTCACAGATTTCAGCTGAAATAAGTTTTTTCAATTTAGCATCAGAAGACAATAAGACTTTAAGCTGTTTACGTTCTTTTTCTAACTCATCTTGCTCTACTTTAATACAAATTTCTTCAAGTTTAGCTAGGTAACGCAATTTCAATTCTAAAATAGCTTCGGCTTGTGTATTGATCAAATTAAAACGAGACATTAATTCAGCTCTAGGATTTTCTTCCGTACGAATAATATAAATCACTTCATCAATATTCAGAAAAGCAATCAATAAACCTTCTAAAACATGTAACCGATTTATCACCTTATCAAGACGAAAGTGTAAACGATGAGATACTACATCAACACGAAAGCGTAGCCATTCAGATAAAAAATTCTTCAATGTCTTAACTTGTGGTAGTCCATCCAAACCAATCATATTCATATTAACACGATAAGACTTCTCAAGATCTGTCGTAGCAAACAAATGTGCCATTAAGGCATCGATGTCGACATAATTTGACTTAGGTACTATAACCAAACGTGTCTCATTTTCATGATCTGATTCATCTCGCAGATCTACCACAATTGGAAGTTTTTTTACTGGATTTTTATCCTGCATTTGAGCTGCGATTTGTTCTAGAATTTTGCTACCAGATACCTGATGAGGCAATTCATTGACAACAATCTCACCTTCAACCACCTCATAGTGGGCACGTACTCTAATTTGCCCTTTACCAGTTTCATAAAGTCTTCTAATATCACTTCTAGGAGTTATTATTTCTCCACCAGTAGGAAAATCCGGACCTTGGATACATTCAAGTAGATCATCTAATTCAGCCTTGGGATTATGCAAAAGATAAATACAAGCTTCACTTACTTCCCGCAGATTATGCGGCAGAATATCCGTTACCATACCAACTGCAATGCCCGTTGTACCATTTAATAACAAATTAGGTAAGCGTGCCGGCAACACAGATGGCTCTCGCAAAGTACCATCAAAGTTAGGCTCCCAATCAACCGTACCCTGTGAAACTTCCTTTAGTAGAACATCGGCATACTTAGATAATCGTGATTCCGTATAACGCATAGCGGCAAAAGATTTAGGATCATCTGGTGCACCCCAGTTTCCTTGACCATCAATCAGTGGATAGCGATAAGAAAATGGTTGCGCCATTAATACCATGGCTTCATAACAAGCACTGTCACTATGCGGATGAAATTTACCTAACACATCACCTACGGTACGAGCCGATTTTTTGTATTTAGAGGAGGCTTTTAAACTCAACTCACTCATAGCATAAATAATGCGACGTTGAACAGGTTTTAAACCATCCCCTATATGAGGTAATGCGCGATCAAGAATGACGCACATAGAATAATTTAGGTATGCTTTTTCTGCATAATTTTTTAATGAAATCGTCTCACTAGACTCAAAATTCACTAACTTACTCACAAGTAGAATTTCCTTCTATACGATCTTAGTGTGATTTATGAACACTCCACTCACAAATAAATTGTGTCATCAGTACTGTAAAACCACATTCGTCTACTACAACCTTCACTTAAAATTACCATAAAAAATAATCGATTCATGCTTCAATAAAGCCAGATAACTTATAAAGAAGCAGAAGACACTCAACATAAAAACACCAAACAAAAGCGGTGATTTCACATCATTGTAACCAGATGCATATTCGCCACAAAACCTGAAATAGTTATCTAATCTGACTCGATTTTACCATGATTTTGAGAAATTTTCTCTATTGCTTTTAAAAAGCAAGTTATTTTTTAAAAAAACATCTAAGAAATACAATTAAAAACATAATTAGGAAACATTTCTGCCAAAAAATAAAGCAGTTTTAAACACATTACTAAAACCTAATGTAGAAACTTGTCCTATTTCCTTTTTCATAGGGCATTATCCTCATCCTCAAGAACAGTCGAAGTAACTCTGTGTCAATTCGGTTTATTAGCTTAGCCATACTTGGTAAAATTCACAAGGCATGATCACAATCAATCAATGCATATCATCCTTCTTAGTACAAAAATCACTGTCATCGTAAAAACACTAACTAATTTATTCTACCACTTAACAGTCATTTAATAGTGCCGATGAATAACAACTGATGGTCCCGAACAAAAACCGTTTTTTCCTAAAAGAATATCAACAACCATTTTTAATACTGGACAGGAAAGTGTAATAACATCTCCATCTTTGTGCCATATACTAAAAAAGATCATGTACTACCATTATTACCCAACGAACAACTATTTATAAAATCTTTTTATGGTGTATTGTTCAGTAGCTTTGACACTTCCTATTAAGATAGATACGTGGATCCTCGGAGAACTTTTTTATAAGTTGCAATCAGGGATATCTGATCTTCTCGTGGTAAAAAACTAGCTTCAACTTTTTGTTCGTAACGAGCGAGCAATACTTCTTTTTCATAATTTACGTACTTAAGAACATCTTGTACACTATCCCCCATCAGTACATGATCGATTTTAAAGCCATCATCATTCAAATAAACGTCAACTGAGGATGTATCACCAAATAAATTATGCAAATCCCCTAACGTATCTTGATACGCCCCCACTAAAAAAAATCCCATCAAGTAATCATCATTTTTGGGAGGAGGAGGCAAAGGCAATGAGGACTCAATGCCTTGACCATCAACGTAACGATACAAACAACCATCTGAATCACAGGTCACATCTTGAATCTTACCACGAAATGAAGGTGCCTGATCTAAGCCCTGTAGAGGCAATACAGGAAATAATTGATCTATCCCCCAAGCATCAGGCATAGATTGAAATACAGACAAATTAACAAAAAGCTTTTCAGCCAAATGTTCATTTAATTCATCAATGACAGGTCTATGACTACGATTACGGTTATCAAGTTTAGGAAGTAAATTTCGACAACCTGCTAAAAAAAGATTTTCTGCTTGAGCACGCTGCTCTAGATTTAGCTGTCCATGATTATAAAGTGTCAAACTGTCATTACAATCATCAAGTAAATCATGATAAATTTCAACCAAGGAACGAGTATCACTTTTTAAACTTTGGTAACACGCCCACAAACGCTGAATCTCCAATACAGCATCGTCCGGTGGTGCTTCAATAGGTAATAATTCTGCACCATAAGAAAAAACATCAGCGATTATCATAGCGTGATGAGCCGTCACCGCCCTACCCGACTCAGAAATCAAGTTTGGATGAGGTAAATCGTATTGCGCACAGACATTATGGAAAGCGAATACAACGTTATTAGCATACTCGCCAATACTGTAATTAGCAGAATAATCATTTTGACTGCGCGTACCTTCGTAATCGACACCCAATCCACCACCAACATCTACCCACTTTACTTTCACATCCATTTGATGTAGTTCAGAGTAATAACGAGCACATTCTTTAAGGCTATTCTGAATATCTCGAATACGAGTAATTTGTGATCCTAAGTGAAAATGAATTAATTCAAGACAATCTAACAATTTTAAATCCTTTAAGCGATCTACAGCTCGGAGCAATTGAGATGTCGTTAAACCAAATTTAGACTTCTCACCACCACTATTTCCCCAACGTGTCTTACAAACAGAAGCCAAACGTATACGAATACCAATACGCGGCTTCACATCAACTTTTTGTGCTTCTTCTACAATCCAATCCAACTCATGAAGTTTTTCAACCACAATAAACACCTTATGGCCCATTTTTTCAGCCATTAATGCAAGATTAATAAACTCACAATCTTTATAACCATTACACACAATAATACCATCAGGACTTTGATGCATTGCAAGAACAGCCATTAATTCAGGCTTACTGCCCGCTTCTAAACCAATAGTTGAGGTATTATCCAGCTTATAAGTTGCAATTTCTTCTACAACACGCCTCTGCTGATTGACTTTAATCGGATAAACGATAGCATAATTAGCTTTATAGTCGTAATAATCAATCGCCTGACAAAAAGAATGGGTGATTTTTTCAATTCTTGAATGCAAAATATTAGGAAACCGAACCAAACATGGGTAAGGAATACCCTGAGTTTTAAGCTGTTTTGAAAGTTCAATTAGATCAATACTATTTTCTCTATCAGGTAGAACAATGGTTCGACCAGATTCATTAATTGAGAAAAAACCTGCACTCCAGTGATTAACGTTATAAAGCTCAAGAGAATCTTTTACTGACCAAGGCTTCATATTCATATTGTCTCCTAAATTACCATTGTAATGAGCTAAATTACCAATTTACACCTTTAGCACAGTTTTTTTAATTGTCCAATCAATGATCAAGTAATGACAGTATATTTTCAACAAACAATAAAAAAATAGGGTTAAAGGAATGTATTCTAACTCCACTTCTAATATCTAGAAACCTATGAAACATGTTCACCATGAGCTTGTTTATCTACCTTGGTAAGACGAACGAACTAAGGGTCCGCAAGCAGCATGTTTAAAACCTAGCTCTTTTTCCATTGCTTCGTAAAAGACAAACTCTCATGGAGGTACAAAACGGGCTACTAGAAAATGATGCTCAGAAGGTTGTAAATACTGGCCAATCGCCAACATATCAACATTGTAGGCACGGAGGTCTTTTAATGCATCGATAATTTCTTCAAAAGTCTCACCCATACCAACCATTAAACCAGACTTAGTAAATATATCTGGACAGCGATCTTTGACGTTTTTTAATAAATCTAGCGACTATTGATAATCAGAATCTGGTCTTACTTGACGATACAAGCGAGGAATGGATTCCAGATTATGACTAAAAACATCTGGTGGCGCAATTTCTAAGATATCCAACGCTGTATTCATCCGCCCACGAAAATCAGGAACTGACGTTTTTATCTCAATTAAGGGACTTTGAGCTCGTGTTTCATTAATATAATCGACAAAATGCTGAGCACCACCATCACGTAAATCATCACGATCAACCGAAGTAATCACAACATATTTCAGTTTCATGTCACGAATTACCATTGCCAACACTTTAGTCTCATCAGAACTCAGTCCACTAGGTCGACCATGGGCAACATCACAAAAGGAACAACGTCGAGTACATATCTCACCCATAATCATAAACGTAGCTGTACCACTACTAAAATAGGGCAATTTGCTTCTTCACGTACCGATGCTAATTTATGCTTTCTCAATGTAGCTTTAATGCGAGAGATTTTCGGATAAACTGGCACACGCAACCAATCGGGTTTATGAGGTATTTTTCTATTGAAACTACTTCTACTGGAATACGTGCCATCTTGTCGGCACCACGAAGTTTCTCACCTTGAACTACGCACTTACGTTTTGTAGTCACTCTATTTCCACCTTTTTTGGATCATTCGATCGGCATATCCGAGTTGCTTAGTAAGCTTTTTTGCTAACTGAATTTTAACTTGTGAAAAGTCAACACTACTTACCAAACTTGCCATATCAACCATTTCTAGCTCTTGATAACCACAAGGATTTATTCGGTTAAATGGCGTCAAATCCATGTCAACATTCAACGCCAAACCGTGGAAAGAACACCCTTGACGAACACGCAAACCCAACGAGGCAATTTTTTTCCCATTAACATAAACACCAGGAGCATCCGGCTTTGAATAAGCACTGATATTACTCATCTTTAAAACATTAATAATCGAATTTTCTAGCGCATTAACCAAATCTCTAACACCTATCCCTAAACGTTTAAGATCTATCATAACATAGACAACAAGCTGCCCAGGTCCATGATAAGTAACTTGGCCACCTCGATCTACTTGAACAACAGGAATATTACCAGGATTCAGCAAGTGTTCTTGCCGGCCCGCTTGCCCCAGAGTAAATAATTCAGGATGATCTAACAACCAAATCTCATCATGATCGGCTTTTGTACGACTTTGAGTAAAATCCTTCATTCTTTCCCAAGTTTCATTGTAGGCAACACTATCCAGATCACGACAGATTAGACGTAGATCCATTTAAATCACCATCTTAACTGAATCAATAGCTATTAAATCAGAGTGAATAGCGGAAAGCTGGTCTTCACCTGTCGCAACAATTCGAAAACTAAAACTTACAAAACGACCTTTACTAGAATAATTAATGCTTGTAGCCTTTGAGTCTATTTCTGGCGCGTGAACTTTTAAACATTCAAGAAGATCCATGTGGATATCATCCACATCGAACGACACTACTTTTATAACGTAGTTTTCACAAGGAAACTCAATTTTTGGTGCATTCACTGTGTTTTCTATTTAATCACCATTTTTTTGTAACTAAAACCATCAATATTCCACTTAATTATTAGGGCCTAAAATAGATTTATAAAGAAGAATTTAATTTTATCAAACATACGTTTGAAAAAACCACCCTTATTAACGGTTTCAAGTGCAACAATATTAATTTCGTACATTTTATTACCGTCCGCATTAATAGTAATAGTACCCAGCATATTACCTACTCTAATTGGAGCTTCAATGACAGGTTTCAACTGCAACTGAACAGGAATAGATTGAGCCTCTTGACGAGGCAAAGTAACCAACACATCGTTGATAAAGCCAACTTTTACGCTATTTTTAGCGCCGCCCCAAACTTTGACATTGGCAATAACTTGGCCCTCATTGTAAAGCTTACGTGTTTTGTAGTAGCGAAAACCGTAATCAAGCAATTTTTGTGACTGAATGGAACGGGCTTCATCTGTCTTAGTTCCCATCACAACAGAGATTAAGCGTGTATTACTACGAAGGGCTGAAGCCACTAGACAATATCCTGCTGCTTGAGTATGACCTGTTTTTAATCCATCCACTGATGGATCACTCCATAAGAGACGATTTCGATTTGGCTGACGGATGTTGTTATAAGTAAAATCTTTATTATCATAGAAATGGTAATTTTTCGGATAATTATTAATGATAGCTTGAGCAACAATAGCAATATCCCGGGTACTTGAGTAATGATTATCAATAGGATAACCCGTTGAATCAGAAAAGTGAGAATTCTTCATGCCTAATAATTTAGCATGTTGATTCATTAAATCCACAAATGCAGATTCACTACCCGCAACATGCTCAGCTATAGCAACAGTAGCATCATTACCAGACTGAACAATCATACCCTTTATCAGAGTCTCAAAAGGTACAATACTGCCTTTCCGAAGAAAGGTGCGAGATCCTTTCATAGCCCATGCTTTCTCACTTATGATAACCTTATCATCAAAAGAGATATTACCACGAGCCAATTCGTATTCCGTTACATAAGCTGTCATCAATTTTGTCAAACTGGCTGGAGGTAATTTCTCATCCGCATTATGTTCAACAATGATCTCCCCTGTCTTAGCATCCATCAGAATATAACTGATGGCAGAAATCTCAGGAGGAGTAGGAATAAAGATCGGCTCTGCGCGAAGTGCAGTAATAGTTAAACCTAAAAAAACGAATAAAATTATCAAGAGTCGCTTCATACTTTACAACATCGTCTCATTGGAAAAAGATTGCAGATGATACTAAAGAAGATTCTTAATCTCTAGTCTAGATCCAGCATTATTAAGGAATTAAAATAACACGTATGGGTTTTGTAAGGCCAGATTTTTGAATCTTTCTTTGCCAATTTTCAAACATTTTATCATCTGCATAAGGACCTAAAAGCACTTTAAACCCTCTATCATTTTACTTAACAATATTCACTTTAATATATATCAAAAATTTGAGTAAGTTTTTTTAGCTTCTCTGCTGTCTCTTTCTTTAGTAGAAAAAAACCTGCCTGCAGATGGGTAAAAGTCATCTTTTTTTCAATGCTTCTTCTTGAAACTTAGTCGGAGATGAGATCAGTATTATAGAGGCATACGCTCTTTTGACACTTCCAGACGCCATGTTGCTAGAATGATAAACGCTATCCTTAGGGACGACTATTGCTTGAATTAGCACATGAGCAATTCCCTTTTTTTGATACCCTAACCTTACCGCTGCAGCATACGATAAGTCAATCAGGCGGTTACCATGGAATGGTCCTCTATCGTTCACTCTAACAATCACAGTTCGACCATTTTCCAAATTAGTCACTTTAACGTAAGTGGGTAACGGCAAAGTTCTACTAGCCGCAGAAAAAGCATACATATCATATTTTTCCCCATTTGAAGTAGTATGTCCATGAAACTTTAGACCATACCAAGAGGCAAGACCCTCTGCTCTGTAACCTTTGGCTGATTTCATTACCCAATATTTTTCCCCCCATACCTCATATGGACTTTTATTACCATTTGTACTTCTTGGCTCCCACTTAGGGATAAGATCAGGTAAATAATCAATCCTCAGATCGTGATCAGGTGCTTTATCTTGTAAAATACCATAACGCCCTCCGCCAGACACTCGATCATAGTTAAATGGATTTTGCCCACCATCTATACAACCACCTAGTGATAGCAAAGCAATAGAGATGAGTACAAAATGATTACGGGGTTTCATTAGTACTTATGCTCTTGCAAGTTCAACAACAGACATAGCGTATCGCCTACTTGGATTATAGATCATAATGATGAAAAAGTTCTTATAGACTAACAAGTAAGTCATTTTATCTGCTCATGTTTTCAATCCAACCAATCCCATTTTTTCTGGCAAAACAGTCTTATCAGGATAAACATTCAAAGTAGCCCATTCTTGGGATCTTTTAATAGGTTCTTTCTTATAATTTATCCATTTAGATATTTCACTGGGATTGTTAACTTGTGTTCTAATCAAACATAGCATCTGCATCGGAATGCCAAAGGTCTACATCTCCATCATTATCAAAATCTACTGCAAGTTTTTGATAGTTTGTTGGCATAAACTGCACCATGCCCATAGCTAAAGAAATGTGAGTACCCTCTAAAAGATGATTACTAACACCAATATGTCCTCCGAACATTAACTCTTCTTCACTTTGACTTGGATTGCTACACCCAGACAGATCAAACACTAGTAACATCCTTAATGCTAGCTTCATCATCATCTCGCTCTCTTATGTTTTTGTATAGACATTAAAATTCCAAAGGTCGCCATAATCATAATAATGGAAGTCCCTCCGTAACTCACCAGCGGCAAGGGCACCCCAACCACAGGCAAGATACCCAAAACCATACCAACATTCACAAAAACATAAACAAAAAAAGTCAATGTGAGACTACCTGCTAATAGTCGAGCATAATTATCTTCAGCATTTGCCGCAATATACAAACCACGAGAAACAACCATTAAATAACCAAGCAACAATACACTGCAACCAATAAAACCAAACTCTTCAGCCAACACAGCAATAATAAAATCCGTATGACTTTCAGGTAAGAAGCTAAGCTGTGATTGAGTTCCCTCCAACCAACCTTTACCATACAAGCCACCCGCCCCTATGGCCGTTTTTGATTGAATAATATTCCAACCAGAACCTAATGGATTACTTTCCGGATTTGACAAAGTCAGGACTCGTTGCCGTTGGTAGTTACGCATAAAATGCCATAAGACATATCCAGCAACAGGTGCCATAACAAATGCACCTAGAATATAACGCCAACTCAATCCTGCTAAAAATAATGCAAAAAGACCAGAAACAACAACTAGGATTGCAGTTCCTAAATCTGGCTGTTTAGCAATTATCAACACAGGAATAAAAATAAGCCCAAAAACGACTATTATTTCCCTCAATCTAGGAGGCAATTGACGATCAGAAAAATACCATGCAATCATCATCGGCATGACAATTTTCATTAGCTCAGAAGGTTGAAATCGTACTCCTCCTGGTAAGGCAAGCCAACGCTGAGCACCTTTTGCACCGACACCAAAAACTAATACACTAACCAACAACAAAACAATAAATACAAAAAGTGCCGGAGAAGCCCGACGCATATATTTTGGGGGCAATTTAGCCAAACCAAAACATACTCCCATACCAATAATGAGTCGCACTACTTGTCGATCAAGCACTCTCATATTCTCGCCAGATGCAGAATAAAGGATAGTTAATCCACCAGCTATCAATAGCAACAAAGCACCGAGTAATAAGATATCTACATGAAGCAATTTCCATAAACGAGCATTAATAAATACTATCGATCTTTCTAAAATACTATCTCTCACTTTTCATTACCTTTTAAGTAATCATAACGCTTGGGGTATTTTCCATCTATATAAGCGTCAAATAATTTCTTCATTAAGTCCTCAGGTTTTTTCGGACTTCCGCCATTTTCAAAAATAGCAAACGCAGCAATTTTAGGATGAGCAACAGGTGCAAAACCAATAAATAAAGCATGGTCATGTAAGCGTTTATCTAACTTATTGGCTTCGTACGTTTGACCATCTTGTAAACTAAAGACTTGACCCGTACCTGTTTTACCTGCCATAGTATAATCAGTTCCTTGCAAACGTCGTCCTGTTCCCTTTGGGTTTGTAATAACCTTTTGCATCGCTGTTACTATTTTTTCCCTATTACTTTGATCCTTCAAAATCAAATTATGAACACCACCTTTACCATCAAAAGTTGCTGGTTCATCACTTATCATCTTCGCCATTCGCGGGTCAAAATAATGTCCACGAGCTGCAATAATAGAAACGGCTGTCGCCATTTGCATTGGAGTAGCAACCATAAAACCTTGTCCTATACCCACGTTAACAGAATCACCTGAATACCAAGGTTGATGGTACTTTACCTTTTTCCAAGTTTTAGACGGTAATAAACCATCACTAGCACCATACAAGTCTAATAAATCGCTTTTACCAAAACCAAATCGAGTTAAAAAATCGTGAATCGGCGTTATCCCCATTTTATCGGCCAACTGATAAAAGTAAGTATCAACAGATTCAATAATCGCTTGTTGAAGATTAATCCAACCATGACCACTGTGTTTCCAATCTCGATATTTTCGACCACCGGGGTTTATCTGATAGTAACCACGAGCAAAATACTTTTTTGTCCAATTTGCGTAACCATATTGAAGGCCCGTAAGCGCCATATAAGGCTTTATTGTCGAAGCTGGAGGATAACCACCTCGCAACGCTCTATTGAATAAAGGCAATTTTTTAGAATTACGCAAAGCTAAATAATCTTTGCTAGAAATACCTCGAACAAATAGATTCGGATTAAAACCTGGTTTAGACACTAACACTAAAATACCACCCGTGTTTGGATCAATAGCAACCACCGCCCCTTTATACTTTCCCAATAAATCATAGGCATACTGTTGCAAACGAGCATCTATATAGAGATGAACACTTTTACCAGTAACTGGAGGTGTGTTACTTATTTTCTTCATGATGCGACCACGTGCATTCACTTCAACCTTATTAATACCTGACTTGCCAAATAGAGTATGCTCGTAATACCCCTCTACTCCCGTTTTACCAATAAACAAGGCTCCCTGATACTCATCTTTGTTGACATGCTCTAAATCCTTTTCAGTAATGCGCCCCACATACCCAACCATATGTGCGAACGCCTTTTTATAAGGATAATAACGAGTAAGCTGAGTTTCTACTTGTACTCCATCAAGCTTATATAAATCAACAGAAACACGCGCCCACTGCTTATCAGTAAGCTGTGATTTAAGAGTAATAGATTGGTAGGAACGGCGGTATCCTTTGAATTTCTTCTTGAATTCATCCCATTCATCTGAGGTAATATCAATAACGCCAGAAAGCTGTTTCTTCAACCATGCCACACTTTTTGTTCGTTCTGGCACCACAGTCAAACTATGAATAGGACGATTATCTGCTAAAACAACACCATTTCGATCATAAATCAACCCGCGGGTAGGTGGTACTGCGAGCAACATAACACGATTATCATTTGCTTTTGTTTCATATAGCTTGTGATGAAGCACTTGTAAATAAAAAAAACGTGCTATCAATATGCCGACCATTATAAACACTAAGATAAAAGAAGCGATTATACGACGTCGGGTAACAGACTGCTCTTGGTGGTAATTACGGAAATCTTGGTGTCTATGTTTTTTAAGAATCACCTAATGCCTCTTAAAAATCCCAACTACAGGACAGGGTATATCCGAGTTCTCATACATCAGGACGATCCACCAGAAAACTCACGTTATAAATGTCCACACATCGTTGCTTATAACTTTAATGCAAAACCCCCAAGTAGACTTTTGGCATACTCTTCTTGGCTTGGTCGTCACCCATCAGCATTTCTACCTACAAGGATCAATCAGATGCACATTACAAATGCCTTATATCATTTATGATATGATATCCCAAAGTTTTAAAAATCATAAAAAGATCTTGCCTCTTCGGGTATTACATGCAGCAACATCATTCAAACCAACAAGCATCTAATCCCTCACCACATCTCAAACTTCATATCCAAGGAAGTTGTAATCCCTAATTTTTAAGATATTCGAATACATTTTGACCAAAATCATTAACATGGCATTTAGAAATACCTTACCAACCATAACTCATTCATGCCAGTATGATATAAGACGTTCGACACAGTAATCTTGTCTTCTTATTACATTTTTCCAGTGCTTCAACTACAAAAGTTAATATTTGATCTGCTGTAGAATTAGGCTAACTTATATCATTATGTTTTCCTATAGATATAATGTATTTTTCTGAATGTAAGTTTGTACTGATTCTGGCAATAGATAAGAAATCGAATCATGTTTTTTGCAAAGTGCTCTTATCACACTTGAAGAAATCTCTAAAGATGGTAACATTTCGAACCACACAAGCCCTGAGGGCACACATCGTAACTCATGTGCCGAGGCAGCCCGACAATTTTCACAAAACGTATTTAATTCCGAAATATAATCTAACTCCCAACCAAGACGTGAAACAACAAGAAGGTGTGCATAATTGGGTAATATCCACCAATCTTGCCATGTAGGTAGAGACAAAAAACTATCCATACCTAACACCATAATCAGTGGCTCATCAGACCCGACTTCTCCTCGAATTTCTCTTAAAGTATCAATGGAATAACTTGGACCCTGACGAAAAATCTCACGAGAATCAACATACAACCGTTCATCACAAGAAATCGCTTTCCCCACCATTTCTAAACGTTGTTGAGCGGTAGCAAATGAGGAGCTTTTGTGAACAGGCTGATAGCAAGGAATGAGCTTGAGCATTTTAAAACCAAAACGATCAACAATCTCTACCGCTGTACGAAGGTGACCATTATGGATTGGATCAAATGTTCCGCCCATAACTGCTAAACCACAAGGATATTTTTTTTCTTTAAGAGAAGACTGAATCAGTGAATTATTTATCATGTGTATGACTATCACCCAGTATTATGTATTTTTAACCCATCAAACCCAACACAAGTTTATACACAAATATGTTCATTGATCAAAATGCCTACTTTAAACACCAAACTCATATTCAAGACCATCAGCAAGTTGCGTAGAGACACGTTTACCATAACAAATGAAAAGGATGCTAATCCAGCTTAAAAAAACGACTTCCAGAAACTATTACGTCAGTATGATGTGAGCCAAACTGATTTATATGCAAAATAAACTCATCAATATCATCCACTATTTTTACAGATAATTTAATCGTATATCGCCGTACCATCGAATTTTAAAATTCATGTGGACAAAAACAGTCTTATCAAAATTAGCCTCATCATCAATATACAAGTAAAAATTACCATCTAGACGCTTGTAAAACAGTCACTCAGGCATTCCGACTAAATGCGCTTAAATTAAGCTTTTACTATCACATCAACATATTTTTATCATGGTAATTAATTTCCTTATAACTTTACGATCTGCAATATTTAAAACCTATACCTTGCTGAGAAACCGGATTTCTTAAACCCAAAATAACGGCTCGTGTGATAACTCAGATGTAATACACCATGTCAGTTATTTCTCAGATAGAATCAATAACACTATAACCTATCGAATCTCCTTAATCATGCGCACAACTATAATTGAACAACAATCGATACAACAAGCCTGTACCTGAACTTTTTACCTGCTATTGTAAATATCTTTAAAGTTTTCATCTATCAATCGAAGTCGGACTTCTCCCAAAGCATTTGCCATATATTAATGACATATTTTATGCTTGGTAAAAGACCTTTACCGGGCTCACGAGATAGCAGCTCTTGTTTAATGACCAATTTAAGTTATATAGAATTTTAAAAAAATTATTTAATCTCAAAGTATGTTGATTCACATAACCCACAAGATAACAAAATAGCTTAAACCTAAGACAACGTACTTTCATAATCTTTTTATCAATTTAGTGTAAAATTAAGTCAGAATAGCTGACAATTTCTTCAATCTTATAAATTTACTATCGACATAGGTTCACCCCTACTACAAAGAGAAATTTGTTATTCCACACTAACTAAACTTAGTTATCGAAACAACTGCATATATAAAATCTAGTGTCACCTTATAAAAAATTAGACACACTAGAGAAATTGATCTAATTCTCTCACTTATAAGTACGATTTATTTTTCAAGCTCGTATGAAAGTGGAAATATTTTCTTCTAGACCCATACATCAAACAAATTTAATGAGCTTTAATCTGTTCTTAAATTCGAAACATATGTCAAAAAGAACCTGGAAAGGACAAAATAAAGCAATGTCTTTGACACGCTGATAGTATAAAGAAGAATAGAATGAACATGACGTGCAAAAGCTGCTGACTAAATCAAAATAAAAATGCAACTTCTATCGAAGTGGCAATCTAACTTTACACGACTTTTGAGTTTACTAATACTCATCTCTAGTTGAAAACAGATACAAAAAAGCGGGCCTAAAGCCCACCTTTTATTAACTAATATTCTAAATGAATGATCCTAATTTTGGTTTTTTAGTTGTTCTTTAATCAAATCACCAATAGTAGTAGGACCATCTGCTCCAACTTGTTTCTTCTCAGAATGAGATTTAAGTGCAGCCTTCTCTTCCATCATATCTTTCTGCTTGACAGAAATAGCAATAACACGAGCCTTACGATCAATATTAACGATCACTGCTTCAATTTTATCGTCTTCTTTTAAAACAGTATTTGCATCTCCAACGCGCTCACGGCTAATTTCAGCTACTTTTAAAGTAGCTTCAACGCCTTCAGATATGGAAACAACTGCACCTTTCGCATCAACAGAAGTAACCTTACCATTTACAATAGTACCTTTACCGTTTTTAGCAATGAAATCAACAAATGGGTCTTCTTCTAACTGTTTAATACCAAGGGAAATACGCTCACGATCTGCATCGATAGATAGCACAACTGTTTCGAGCACGTCACCTTTTTTGTATTGACGTATCGCTTCTTCACCTACTTCGTCCCAAGATAAATCAGATAGGTGAACAAGACCGTCAATACCGCCATCAAGACCAATGAACATACCAAAATCAGTAATAGACTTGATTGTACCGGAGATTTTATCACCTTTATTGAAAGACGCAGAAAATTCTTCCCATGGATTCATAGTGCACTGCTTGATACCCAAAGAGATGCGACGACGCTCTTCATCAATATCAAGGATCATACTTTCAACTTCATCACCAATCTGAACAACTTTGGATGGGTGGATGTTTTTGTTAGTCCAATCCATTTCGGATACGTGAACAAGACCCTCTACACCTTCTTCAAGTTCGGCAAAGCAGCCGTAATCTGTTAAGTTGGTTACACGAGCAGTAACTTTAATACCTTCTGAGTAACGCGCTTTAATAGCAATCCATGGATCTTCACCCAATTGTTTGAGTCCTAAAGACACACGGTTACGTTCACGGTCAAATTTAAGAATCTTAACATCAATTTCATCACCAACAGCGATGATTTCGCTTGGATGCTTAATGCGTTTCCAAGACATATCAGTAATGTGTAGAAGACCATCAACACCACCAAGATCAACAAATGCACCATAATCTGTAAGACTTTTAACAATACCTCTAACTTCTCGACCTTCTTCAAAAGAAGAAAGTAATGTTTCGCGTTCAGCGTTGTTAGTTGCTTCCATAACGGCACGACGGGATACAACAACGTTATTACGTTTTTGAACGAGTTTAATAAGTTTGAACTCTAGATCAACACCTTCCAAATGAGACGTATCACGAATTGGACGAACATCTACCAAAGAGCCTGGCAAGAAAGCACGGATATTTGCGATATCAACTGTGAAGCCACCTTTAACTTTACCACTAATAACACCATTGACAACATTACCTTCTTCGTAGGCTTTTTCAAGAAAAGCCCAGGTTTCAGCGCGTTTCGCTTTTTCACGAGACAATTTGGTCTCACCAAAACCATCTTCAACAGCATCAAGTGCAACCTTAACTTCATCACCGATTTTAACGTTAAACTCACCATTATCCGTTAAGAACTGAGAACGAGGAATTACGCCTTCAGATTTAAGACCTGCATGAACAGTTACCCATTCGTTGTCGATATCAACAACAACACCAGTAATAATCGAGCCTGGCACCATTGCGACGGTTAACAAACTTTCTTCAAACAGTTCTGCGAAGCTTTGAGTCATTGTATTTCCTATAGTAGTTAAACAACCTTCCACATCACCAGCGAATGTGAGTCAATTTTACTAAGTGCTGCGACAAAGGTATTGCTGGTCTCTTGCCGAATTCGGTAACAATACGGACATTATAACACATTTTTACGCACAGAATAACAACCTATGAGAAGCTCACTTTTACTGTCTCAGCAAAAACAAGCTCAACAACCTGCTTGATCGTTAAATCTGTATTATCAATCACTAAAGCACCAATAGCTGGCAAAAGAGGTGCAGTGGCACGATTTGCATCACGCTCATCTCTTTCTTCAATCGATTGTATAAGTTCATTAAGATTAACGGTTCTTCCCTTTTGCTGCAATTGCAGCATTCGACGTTGCGCACGCTCTTCAGTAGTAGCCGTTAAAAATACCTTAATTTGCGCATCTGGGAAAACCACAGTCCCCATGTCACGTCCATCCGCTACTAAACCAGGCAACTGAGCAAATACACGTTGACGCAACAACAATCCATCCCTAACTTCCTGAAGCGCTGCCAATTTGGAAGCCTTATGACCTACTTCCTCAGTACGAATAGACTGAGTTACTATCTCACCCTCAAGAATAATCTCTACTGTACTATCTTCTGATTGCTGAAACTGAATATCAAGATGCTCTGCAAACACTTTCAACGTATCTACATCATCATCAGATATCCCATGATGGGATAAAGCCAATGCAAGCAAACGATACAAAGAACCACTATCAAGTAAATGCCATCCCAGCTTTTCTGCGACCAATTGGCTGACAGTGCCTTTTCCTACACCACTTGGACCATCAATCGTGATAACTGGGGAATGATTAATCATAAACCCGCCTCTTTAAATTCTATTAAGCAACTAAACAGTGGAATCCAACTTGAACAGCCACTTCTTCATAACACTGAAAATTCTTCTGGAATATTTTGGCAATTATCCACTCGTGAAGATAACGTTACTCGAGCACTAAAAACCAACATAATCAAAGCTAAATGATAATACCCCGTACAATCCATATCACTACCAATAGGACAACCACTTTACGTTTTTTCTACATTCGCAAATGAGATGACCAGGGACAACATCATTAGGAACAATACCAAACACTCGCCTTGCCTAGCCGTTTTAATGACGCTGCCTTATGATGTTGTTGACCCCACATTCGTTAACAAAACTGTGACCTACAGGCATAGTTTTAAATCGGCAAACACACTTTCTATAGCTCAAACTATCATTGACGAAATAATCACATTCATCTTGACCACACGCTCAAAAGCGTGGCTAAACCACGTTCTTTAAGTGTTTTTATAAAAGACTCGACAATCATCCAATTGCCCAATAACGTTATTTAACTGACCACGCCTTTTAAAATCTATCTTCCACAACACAGACTACAATCACGGCAGAACAAAGCCGCACATAAAAAAACTATGTACCATTATTTCTTCTTGCCCAATCAGCCCCTTATCACGACCCATCACACAACACTTAAGCCTCACCCTCTGGATTATAAAACACAACCGCCTTAAATTTTCCTACTCGGTCAACTTAATCTATGTACTTTAATTACGCACATTGAGTTCTTTCACCAATCATAGCTTGGATCTGAAAATTGGTCAAATCCATGTAATCACGCAATAAGAAGCAAAAAATTGAGAATAACCTGCTTGTTAAACATAGACATAATTATTTACCGTGACGACGTTCAAAATCATGCATAAAATCAATTAAAGCCTGTACACCCTCCATCGGCATCGCATTGTAAATACTAGCACGTATACCACCGACTGAACGGTGACCCGCCAAAGCACGCAACCCCACTGACTCTGACTCTTCAATGAATAAAGAATCCAAAGAATCATCCATTAAAGCAATCGGTACATTCATCCGAGAACGATATTTAGGATCAATTGGATTCGAGTAGAAATTGCTTGCATCAATCACAGCATAAAGTGCTTCTGCTTTTACAATATTGCGCTTTTCCATCACTGACACACCACCTTGTTTTTCCAACCACTCAAAAACTAAATCCGCCAAATAAATTGCAAATGTTGGTGGCGTATTAATCATAGAATTATTTGCCGCCAATGTGGCAAAATTCCAAACAGTAGGCAAGGCATCGCTACTGCGTTCAAACAAGTCTTTTCGAATAATGCAAATACAAACACCTGCAGGACCAATATTTTTCTGAGCTCCTGCATAAATCATTCCGTATTTGCTTACATCGATTTGACGAGATAAAATAGTAGAAGAAGAATCTGATACAAGCGGAACAGAAGTTTGAGGCAAATCAAAAACCTCTAAGCCACCAATGGTTTCATTCTCACAGATATGCAAATAAGCCGTATTAGGTTCAAGATCGAGATTCATAAACTCAGGCACGGTAAAATATTGTTGCTCTTTTGAAGAAGCAACTACATTCACCTTAGAATATTTTTTAGCTTCTTTAATTGCTCTTGTAGACCAAGCCCCTGTATCGATATAAGAAACAGAATCAAAACCATTCGCTAAGTTAGCGGGAATTTGTGCAAACAGGGTAGACGCACCCCCTTGCGTAAACAAAATTTCATAATCATCACTGATATTCATCAAACGCGACAAACGAGCCTTCGCTGATGTGAGAATCGACATAAATTCAGTGCTACGATGACTCATTTCCATCACAGATACACCAGCACCATGCCAGTTTGAAAGTTCAGACTGTGCTTTCTCGAGAACCACTTCAGGAATCGCTGCTGGACCGGAACAAAAATTGTATACTCGACTCATCCTGCGTATTATCTCATAAAGAAATTTATGAACTCATTACAGAAAAAAAATATATCCAAATACGCCGTTTCTTTATTACTCAGCGTCAATTTCGTCGACATCAAGATCAACACAAACCCCTGTCTCCCTTCCTTCCATAGCAACATCAAGTACTACTCTCAAAAGCATCTTCATTACTTTCAAGAATCGTCTCATCGAGCACACCCTCATCATTTTCTATTACACGAACCACACCCACTAGATGCTCTTCATTGATAAGTCGAATTAAAGTGACGCCTTGTGTATTACGCCCTTGACAAGATACTTCTGATACACGAGTACGAACTAGTGTACCTTGATCAGTAATCAAAATAATCTCATCCGCCTCATTTACCTGGACGGCTCCAACAACAGGTCCATTACGATCAGACACTTGTATACCAATGACACCCTGACCACCACGACCATAGACAGGAAAATTATCAATCATGGTGCGTTTACCATAACCATTTTCACACACCATTAGAACCGAAATTCCTTCTTGCGGCACAATCAAGGAAACAACTTTTGCATCATTCGATAAACGAATACCACGGACACCAACAGCATTACGACCCATAGCACGAACATCCCCTGCAGAGAAACGAATAGTCTTACCAAAACTAGAAACCAACACAATATCGTCATTATCAGATGTTTGCGCAGCACCCACTAAGGTATCCTTTTCATCCAAGCTCAATGCAATCAAACCAGTCGATCTTGGGCGAGAAAAATGTTCCATAGCGGTTTTCTTAACAATACCGTTGGCAGTCGCCATGAAAATAAAACTTCTTTCTCCTTGTACATCAATATTCATATCATCAGAATCAGATTTCTTTGAAGTTGTTAATGGCAACAGAGCCGAAACATGTTCATCTTCCGCTAACGGAAGCAAATTCACGATCGGACGACCTTTAGAATTACGACTCGCCACTGGAATGTTAAACACGCGAAGCCAGTATACTTTACCAAAATTAGTAAATAACATGACAGTATCATGACTACTGGTTACTAAAAGGTGACTGATATGATCTTCATCCTTTATACCAGATGCTGACTTACCACGACCACCACGACGTTGCAATTTGTATTCTTCTAATGGTTGAGCTTTCGCATAACCTGTATCCGAAATGGTCACTACCATTGGTATTTCAGCAATCAAATCAGCAATCGTCAGATCTTGACGCGATGTTAAAATTTCAGTACGGCGAACATCATCAAAGTTATCTCGCACTTCTTCTAGTTCTTCACGAATGACTTCCATCAAGCGTGTCGGGCTGGACAGAATTTCAAGTAATCCTGTTATCAAATCAATCAGAGAACGATATTCATCTATGAGTTTTTTATGTTCAAGTCCCGTCAAACGGTGCAAACGAAGATCTAGTATGGCTTGTGCTTGCTCTGAAGAAAGATGATAAAAACCATCGACAAAACCGTATTGCTTATCCAAATCATCTGGACGACATACACCAAATCCCGCACGTTCTAACATTTCCGTCATAGTACCTGGCTGCCAGACTTCCGCAACTAGTTTCTCCTTCGCTTCAGCAAAAGAAGGTGAAGTGCGAACCAGCTCAATAACACGATCAATACTTAATAATATAACAGCAAGACCTTCAAGAATATGACCTCGTCCACGTGCTTTACGAAGTTCATAAATCGTACGACGCGTCACAATTTCACAACGGTGTTTAACAAAGTACTCAAGAATCTGTTTCAGATTTAACAGTTGTGGTCGACCATCAACTAAAGCCACCATGTTAACACCAAACACAGACTGAAGTTGAGTTTGAGTAAAGATGTTATTTACAACAACATCCGGATTTTCACCACGGCGAAGTTCAATGACGATACGCATACCATCTTTGTCTGATTCATCACGAAGCTCACTAATACCTTCCAACTTCTTCTCTTTTACCAGTTCAGCAATCTTTTCAGCGACTTTCGCTTTGTTTAACTGATAAGGAATCTCAGTAAACACAATTGACTGACGATTACCTTTTTCCATATCTTCAAGATGATGACGAGCACGCATGTAGATACGACCACGCCCTGTTTTATATGCTTCCACAATCCCAGCACGACCATTAATAAAAGCAGCTGTTGGAAAATCCGGTCCAGGAATGTACTCCATGAGATCATCAACGGTGATATCGGCATTATCAATTACTGCCAAACAACCATTGATAATTTCGCCTAAGTTATGCGGAGGAATGTTTGTCGCCATACCAACAGCAATACCAGCAGACCCATTGACTAACAAACCCGGTACCCGAGAAGGCAATATTGATGGCATGAACTCCGTTCCATCGTAGTTAGGTACAAAATTCACGGTTTCTTTGTTTAAATCCATTAAGAAATAATGAGAGATTTTTTCCGTACGAATTTCGGTATAACGCATAGCAGCGGCACTATCTCCATCTACCGAACCGAAATTGCCCTGACCGTCTATCAAGGTATAACGCATTGAGAAAGGTTGTGCCATACGAACAATCGTGTCGTATACTGCCGAATCACCATGTGGATGATACTTACCTATTACGTCGCCGACGATACGCGCCGATTTTTTGTAAGGCCTATCCCAATTATTCTTCAGTTCACTCATAGCAAACAAAACACGACGGTGAACAGGCTTAAGCCCATCTCGCACATCTGGTAATGCTCGTCCAACGATTACACTCATCGCATAATCTAAATAAGAACCCTTTAGTTCATTTTCGATACTGATGGGAATAATTTCTTTGGCTAATTCATCCATAGATACAACCAATCCTTATGCCTCCAGAGTTTGAAAGACACCTCGATATCTTTTTAGTAAACATGCTATTATATCACAAAGAACTAAATAATACCCCCGCGATGCCATATTTTATTTTGTTCACGATCTATCATAAGATCAACACCAGCAAGTAATAGAATAAGTCAAAAATAGCAAGCACTAAAGAAAATAACAAACATGAACAATTAGCTTTGTTTGTGGCAAATTACTCTTGGTGAAATTACAAAATTATCATTATAACGAAATGTATCTGAATAATTTGCATTTATCTCGAACAAATAGCTATTCTGATTCCTTACTTAAATCATCAAGTAGAAACTCATAAATTAAATCAGTAACATATTTTGAAAAAATGGAAAATCACAATGACAGATATAAAAGAAAACAAACAAAATATTGACTTAACAGAAATTAAGAAATTTGAAATTCTTGCCAGTAAATGGTGGGACATAGAAAGCAAGTTCAAACCCCTTCATGACATCAATCCTTTACGTGTCGACTACATTAATGAACGAGTAGACCTTGATGGTAAAAAGGTAATCGATATCGGCTGTGGCGGAGGCATTCTATCGGAAGTCATGTCAAAACTTGGCGCCGATGTTAAAGGCATTGACATGGGAGAAGCATCTTTAACACTGGCCAAAATTCGCAAAAAAAAATTCAATCTAAATATTGATTATGAAAAAATTACTCCGGAAGAAATAGCTGAGCGTGAGTCAAGTCAATACGACGTCGTCACCTGTTTAGAAATGCTTGAACATGTCCCCGATCCATCCTCTGTCATTAAAGCATGCACAAAACTCGTTAAACCCGCTGGCCAAATTTTTTTTTTCCACTATTAACCGCAATCCTAAAGCTTACTTATTTGCCATAATCGGAGCAGAGTACATACTTAATATGCTACCTAAAGGTACTCATGATTATGCAAAATTCATTAAACCGTCTGAACTTACTAACTTTGCAAGACAAGCAAAATTAGAAGTAAAACATATTACCGGCTTAACTTATAATCCATTTACTAAACAATACAAACTCACAGATAAAGATATATCTGTGAACTATATGATGTATACACAGAAGACGAGGCCATAAAAATCCCAACTTAAGTACACGATATCGTCAAGTTATAAAAGCAGTCATGGTCTCTTTTAATTTCAAGGATGCTGGCAAACATAACTGCGCTCATCTAGAAAACACTATCAAAAGTGAATTTAAATGTTTAGATAAGATATTACACAATATCAGTTTAATTGGAAAGTACACTTTTACCACAACTTATGATGCTACTTAGTTCAAACAAGTGATCAGGGTAACATACATAACCAATTTTTGCTAAATCAAATCATTCTACTTTAGTGCTTCAAAAAGTACTTAAATGCATTTTTTTATTTTCGACAAATTTGATTAAACGTGGGTAAAAAAACTCACACTTACCGGAGCAATTATGCAATGCCTTTTGAAAAAGGCGATATATCTGAAGCAGCACCACTATTATTCCCAGATTACCCAAAACCGCTCCCAGAAATATTGGAAAATTCACCTAATATTAGGGCTCAACACCTTTCAACATCTCATTGACTTTTATCTTCTGCTATTTGTTTTAATTCAACATACACAAACGTTTTTCTTGAATAGCTTTAGGAACATGACCAGTAAACAACACAGTAAATGGAGCATTTTTTGTATGCTGATTCACTTCATCAGAAATCTTTTTTTCTCGTTCAGAAACAGCATCCTCATCAATGTACGAATAATGACTTCCACATGAAAAAACCACAACATTTGGCCAAAAAAAACCAACCCGAGTTTAATCCACTCTCGATAATTCTGTAAAATTATAACTACTAGAGCGTAATAACATCAAATTCAACTAAAGGATCAACATCTACTTCGTAATTCACACCCTCTACACCAAAACCAAACAGTTTCAAGAACTCATCTTTATAAAGTTGATAATCGGTTTTTGCAAACAAGTTTGCATCATTGATTTTCGGCCAAAGATCACGACACTTTTTCTGAACATCTTCTCGCAATTCCCAATTATCCAAACGAAAACGATTCATGTTATCTGTCAATTCAGTTGGATTATTATCGTTGTATAAACGTTCAGAGAACATACGGTAAATCTGATCAATACAACCTTCATGAAGACCTTTTTCACGCATCACCTTGGACACTATTGCCAAATACAGAGGCATCATTGGAATCGCCGAAGAAGCTTGTGTAGTTACTGATTTCAGTACTGCCACATTAGCACTTCCATCCAAATTAGCAAGCTGAGCATTGATCACACCAGAGGCACGATCTAAATCCTTTTTTGCCTTGCCTAGCGCACCATGCCAATAGATCGGCCAAGTAATATCAGAACCAATATAAGAGTAAGCAATGGTAAGAATACCTTTTGTTAATACACCCGCCTCATTCAAGGCAGACATCCACAGTTCCCAGTCTTGACCACCCATTACGGTTATTGTAGCAGCAACTTCCTCTTCCGTTGCTGGCTCGATTTCTGACTCAATAATTACATCTTTTTTGGTATCAATCGCAGTAGAATGGTATGGTTGACCGATCGGTTTAAGTACAGAGCGAATCATTGCTCCCGTATCTGGCATCTTGCGAACAGGAGACGCTAAGGAATAAACCACCATATCTACTTCACCAAGATCCTGCTTAATTAATTCGATGGCTTTTTTACGAGCTTCGTTGGAAAATGCATCACCATTGATACTTTTGGCGTATAAACCTTTCTCTTTGGTTACCTCATCAAATGCAGCAGAGTTATACCAACCTGCTGTACCAGTTTTTTCTTCAGTACCTGGTTTTTCAAAAAATACGCCAATGGTCGCTGCACCAGAACCAAATGCTGCTGCAATACGAGAAGACAGGCCGTAACCACTAGACGCACCAATCACAAGCACTTTTTTTGGACCATTTTTTACTTGACCTTTGCTTTTTACAAAGGCAATCTGATCTCTTACGTTTTGTTTACAACCAAGCGGATGGGTTGTCGTACAAATAAACCCACGAATTTTTGGTTTGATGATCATATATAATCCTCCAATGACATATTTTGCTCACATCTCAGTTCATCGATAATATCGACCAACCACATAAGACAAATCGCTTATCATGATATAATAGCTCAGAAAATATATCCTGATTTGGAATCAAATTTAGACAACTCGAAATCAATATCATCTTTTTTAAAAATCAAAGAAATCAACGTGCATACACTTGTCGTCAGCTATAATTTATCCCGAACCCAACTCCTCTGCAGAAATTAATCATATGATACAGCTGCTTGACACCTTCCGAAAACACAATTAACAAGTGATTTTTCAAGCCTTATTTAACAAATCAAACATATTTTTAATCTAAATACCTTGAAACTTCACAGCGAACATATTCTAAATGACGACTCGTTCAACTTATTCATAAAGCACCACTTCTCGGAATCACGATGTATGATCAATTCACGATAAGAAAAAAATTTGAACGACACCACTATGAATCCACTTCGCATCCTTAATACAGAAGACCTTCACTATTTTCACAACGCAAGACATCAAGCAACCGAAAAATCGACTATTTCAACAAAAAGACATGTTCAGAGACCTTAGTGTACGAAAGATAGCAGCCATTCATTGTTACAACCTAATTGATTATTTCCGAAATAAAAAATCAACCATTTATAGATAAATTTTGTATACCAGAAACACACATTTTACCCTCTATTTACGTTACCAGCTCCACCAAAAATAAACGCACTGCCAAGCTTTGAAGAGCACCAACGCTACTGTACTAACATAGGCAACTTTTGTCATACACTAAACTGAGACGTAGTCTTATAGTTAGAAACAGAGATATCACCCCTGGTTCAAAAACAAGCGGTCATTTCTCTATATCAAAGATGAAAACAACCGCGGCAACCATGATAACAAATAATGCCAATCCTGTTGTATTGAACTCAATTTGTTCTTTTCTGGCCAAACCAACGTAAACAGCAAAACGCGCATTTAACTCTTAAGTATGATATTCTCATAAGGAACTGTCTTAATCTTAGGTTTATTTTTCATTTCACTTCAATAAGATGCTTGCGATTAATAATTTTCATCTCTATTCTCTTAGAGATGTATAGTTTCAATGAATCATTAAAATATTCTTTAACCCTCATCCTCTCTCATGACAAGTAAGGATCTGCAAAGGTACCCTGCTTCCAGCACCTTATTTACCTAAAATCATATCCGATTCTCGGTCTTTTAACCATCAACAATCTCTGATCTCTAATCAATATGCCTTCAGGAAAAAGATTTGCTTGTCATTTTCCCCTCACCAATAACAATTATGGTCTCTTCTTAACAATGGATAAAGCTTACCTCCAGAGGCTTTATTCTTGGCTCCGTAACAACAAATGCACTTGTAACTAATAGGAAATAAAATAATCTTTGAACCTTTATCTAATCACAGTATCAAAAAACTTATTTTAAATGAGCTTTATATTGAAATCTTCACAACAGAAAAAGAAATTTATTTAACATGATTGATATTGGTGTAAATATAAATCATAAAGAATACATAAATAATTTAGACTGTATGCTACTAGAATGTGAAGAAGCCGGTGTTGAAGGAATAGTTTGTATTGCTTCAAATTTAAACGAAAGTCAGTCATTGAAAACCATATGCGAAAACCACCATCGTATGTGGTTTACCTTAGGTTGCCACCCACACCAGGCTAAAACATGGAATAAAACAAGTTCGGCTACTTTAACCGATTTCATTGAAGAAAAACGTCCCATAGCAATAGGTGAAACGGGCTTAGATTTTAACCGAAACTTTTCAACTCGATCTGAACAAATTTATGCTTTCGAAGAACAAATAGAAATAGCCCAGGAATATCATTTACCACTGTATCTACATGAACGTAATGCGCACTCAGAACTGCTTAATATACTTAAGCAACATCATCCAAATTGTGTTAGAGGCATAATACATTGCTTTACTGGAACAAAAGAAGAACTCGCAGCTTATCTTGACTTAGGACTTTACATTGGAGTAACAGGCTGGGTATGCGATGAACGTAGAGGCCAATCTTTGCAAAAAGCAATACCTCATATTCCGACTGATAAACTTCTTTTGGAAACCGATTCGCCCTATTTATTACCCAGAAATATTCAACCACGCCCGAGAAGAAATCATCCAAAATACCTACCTTGGGTGGCAAAGGAAATCGCTAGACTCAAGAATATGGAACTCAAAAACCTAATCCAACAAACAAAAAAAAACACGCAAAAACTCTTCTTCTAGAGTTTATTTGGAGTACTGTTTTGTCTATATCATTTAGTATATGAGACTTATTTCGAACAAGCTCTGCCATTTACGAGCAATCACTAATGATAATTATAGACAATGGTCTAAACGAAACACCTAGACGTTTAAGATAACTTGAGTCTTCAATATAACCTAAAATACATACCAGTGTTACTCAAACAAACATTCAACACTTCATTTATGAAACGGTTATCTACGAATTTAACTCTCAAGTATAACATACTTCTATATATCCTAACTCAGCTTATTAAAAATGATATCAACCCACACTACAATCCAAACATCTTTTTGGTTTTAAACTTACTCTTCTTTCTACTTCAGAAACATATTCTTGACCAATAATTTGCATATCTATATCTCTTAGGAATGTATTGTCTCAATCATTGAAATACTCGTTTAACCTTCACTCTCTTTTCTCATAACAAATAAGGCTTAACACAAAATTGAATTGCTAAAATCATCAATGTTTGCTAATTCAGGTGAGTATTGTTCAGATGTGGAGAATCCATATCGCGATTCATACTATAAGTGACTGTCTAAAACGCTGAGATTACACACCTTAAAAACCGGAACATACAATAACTTTTCGGATAGAAATCAAAAAGGACTAATAAATGATGCTTTCGTTAGATAGAAAAGGGGTCGAATACATACAGAAGAATATATCTTCCCCTCTTTCAATTAAGGTGTTTCAGACAATGTGTTATGTATTTAGATATATCATAATGGCACATTATGTCATCATCACTGAATGATTACAGTGTTAAACAGTCTGGTTACAAATTCAGCACCAAACTTTTTTGCAATCTCATTCAAAGAATCTCTTTTCGGTCCATAAGTAACTTGTTTGTCGTTAGGAAAGTGACTATTAAGCACATCATTTAAACTTGCTAGCCCATCAATCAAACCAATTTTTTGTGCTTGTTCTCCTGTAAATACCATTCCAGAGAAAACATCACCCGTAATTTTCAAACGGTCTCCACGACCCATTTTAACGGCATTGATAAACTGTTGATGAGTTTGATCCAAAACTGCTTGCCATTTTTCTTTACTTTCTTTCGTCATTGGCACAAAAGGATCAAGAAAATCTTTATTTTTCCCTGCAATAAAGACACGGCGCTCAATACCAAGTTTCTTAATCAAACCACTAGCGTCAAGTCCTGATGAAATAACACCAATAGAACCTAACAAACTAGCTCTGTTGACATAAATTTCGTTAGCGGCAGAAGCGATATAATACCCACCAGAAGCAGCTATATCTTCCACCACCACCACAACCGGAATATGTGGAAACTGTTTTTCTCTTTTACGAATGGCGTCGTAAATAATACCTGAATGAACAGGACTGCCGCCCGCGCTATTTAGTTCAATAATAACACCTTTTAGTTGAGGATTTCTATACACTTCATTTAAAATCCCCACATATTCATTGGCATCAATTCCTGCACCGCTACCAATTACACCACGCATAGGAATGAGTGCAACCGTACTTTGATGACTGAACTCTCCCTTAAATGAAAATTGGCTAAACCAAAAACCAATAATCCCCAATACAACGACCAAACGAGACAAATACAAAAAAATCTTCCAGCGACGTGCACGCCTTCTTTCAACGAGGTTGTCATCTAGCGTCTTTTCTAGTAATAGCCACAACTGCCTATTACCATCCATTTTCTCCTTTGAAGAGCCATTTTGTATATTACTAGTATTCAATTGTGTCTCTACATCATCCTCAAATAGATTACCCTGTTGTTCGGCATTACGCTCGTTTTTTTTTCTATCCTCTTCGATCCAACTCATACTTTATTTTCCTAAAATGGAAACTAACTGATATAGATTATCTATAATTACTTATGGCTGATATATTCACAGCCAAGACTTATCATAAGCACCATAAAAAATAACAGTACTTAGCATACCTGCTGATTTGCCACGATTAAATCATACACGGTAACACCAATCATCAAGGTTTCTTATGACGAAATAGCAAGTTCCATTAATATCTGTTCTAACATCAAAGAGTGTAGCTCTGACAAATTCTCATCTGTGGTACTATAGCATCAAAACAATCGGCCACATTAGTTTATAACACTAAACGATCCGAGCTTATGTATGTTTCGCCTGTCGCAGGCATTAAGCGTGATATATTGTCTTAAACATATCCAACAATGTGAATCTTTTATTGTAAGCCATGAGGAACATCTTTGACCAGATTAACATACAGCATTTTATAATTTTTTCTATGGTTTTTAGCTTGATAAACGACGGAAGTCAAAACAATCGTATTGAAATTGATCCCCACAAAATTAATCGATTAAAACTACAACTCCTCACTCAAGTGTACATAAATGAGGGACTGTAATGAGTCAAACATTAGTTTAATCAATTTTATTTTAATTTATAGTTTACTATTTCAAAGCATACAAAGATTTGAAAGAACGCTACTATGCAATTTTCAAGGTTATACCAGTCATACAGATACGCCATTTAATTTATTCTGAGGATTCCTCTATCAATCAATTAAATGGCGTATATATTCAAAATCATACTAATTTATATCTTTATCAAAACCATATTGATGATAGTCAACTGCTAAATTATGAAAGATTATATTAACAATGAAAATAATCAGATAAAATGTAGCATCATTACAACCTTAATCAGTTAATTTATATTATGCTCTAATGATGTTGAAAAGTGTTTCAACATTTACCTCAAATATTTAAAGTCATAATCTATAAAATTTGTAATGATCAACAAATAATGGTATCAACGGGCAAAAATGTATCAGCTCAAGTTAATAATAAAGAAGTCTCAATTATCGATGTGTCTGAAACGCAAAAATTCGTGTTAGCACCCTTGATTGTGGTAGAGTCTCAGTTTTGAACTATAAACTGAGGTGTGCTTAAACTATGCTTTACGACGATTTTTACGTTAAGTCATTAATTCGTTCTGTTGAAAACTGGCCAAAGCCAGGGATCAATTTTCGAGATATTACTCCTATCTTTGGAAATCCGAAAGGGATGCACATGGTTGTGGATGCTTATGTGCATCGCTATATTTCTAGCGATGTAACTCATATTGCTTGTATTGACGCTCGTGGTTTCCTAATTGCTGCCGTTGTTGCTTATAAATTGCAAAAACCACTCATTTTAATACGCAAAAAAGGGAAACTACCAGGCAAAACCATTTCTCAGGCATATGACCTAGAATATAATTCTGACGAGTTAGAAATTCAAGAAAACTCAATGAAAGAAGGTGATCAAGTTCTATTGTTTGATGACCTTATTGCGACTGGAGGTACCTTATTGGCTGCTATTGAACTATTAACTAGTCAAAAAGCAAGTATCAAAGAAGTGGCTGTTATTATTGACTTATCTGATTTAGGTGGAAGTCAAAAGCTGCAAGATAGAAATATTTCTGTATTCAGCCTATGTACTTAAACTAATAAATAAGTTTTTGTTGTCTTCCACAAAAAAGGTGGCTTTTGGCTCCGTACTATTTGCTTAAGAAGAACGACATTAGTGCAATTTACAGGATAACGGTTCTCCGAAGATAAACTTCCTATTCCTGATCTTAACTCTATTCATCGTTTTTCCATTTATGCTCATACACTAGCTTTTTTAGCAAGTCACCCTATATGACGACAAAAGCCTCTCACAATTTCTGATGGATTAATTCTACTTTTTTACTTCCTGGATTCATCACATCAACATTGAACTCTTAATGTCACGAAAACCACACTCAATTTTCCGGTCTCTTTGAATCACCATTAAACGAATTCTATATCAAGCCTTAGACATAATCTGAGCAATAATCCTTTTTTCCAAAAAAACTATCGGAAGTAAGATCCTTAGCATAAACACTCAAGCATTTTGCGACTTCATTAATCAACTTGTCTTTTGGAGATAGTCATGCTTAACACTAACCAAAACACTTGATCAGAAGGCAACTAACAACGGTGAATAATGGCATTGCTTGAAAGCTTTAAAACAGATCCAATTTATTTCACACAAATGTTTCGAGTAAAGGTGTTGAGAGTCGAGAAGATAAAGAAAGCAAATAAGGTCTAAAAAGTCATGTTGAATAACTATAAAAGAATCCGATATCATTACTAACATAGAATCCCCCCATTTTACTTTGCTAAAGGGAATTGCTTATAGTGAATAGCATTGCGCTGCATACAGCGTTTTTTAATTCATACTTCAAAAATTAAAAAGCAACGTTTACACCGACCGAAATTCCAGCACCGAACTTTTGGCGTTCACCCATTTTATAGGTTGCTTTTGTTGCACCGTAACTGATGAAAGCACGGGTATTGTGCATTGTCATATACTCTAAACGAATGGCATATATATACATATGATCTAAACGTGAAATTGTCAATATTGAAGGAGAATAGTAACCTGAAGCGTAAATACTCAATCGATTAGCCATTGGAAATATATAGCGGTACCAACCACCTAGCGCAGCTGCAACTGCAATATCATGAATACTATATCTCTGGTCCTCTAAACGTGAATTTAAAGCATAAATACGAGCGCCTAAACCAACTCGCAAAGGGCCTGTAATACTTTTGTCTTGAATGCCAAAACCAACACGAGCAGAAAACGCATTGACACTTTTATCGTAGGTGACACCGGAATCAATAGTGAAAGTACTATGATCAATATTTACATTGGTATTCAACATATCATTGGTTAAATCGATACTTGCTGTTGAAGAAAGAGCCATTGATGAACTCAATACTCCAGCTGTTAATAATAAAGTTTTACTAGTTAAATTCATTAACTTTCCCATGGTTATAGTATATTCAATTTATTAAACACATCTTTTGATTGCTTTAATTTTTTAAAGTCAAGCAATTCACTGTCAGATAAGTGAGAAGAAACGACATTCTGTAAGGAAGTGAACATAGTATCCGTTCTTCCTGAATATTCTTTTTCCCACTCGTTGAGTATATCTTCAACAACTTGTTTTTGTGAATTTTCCTAATAATCACATAAATTACAAAAAGTAATCAGATACGCTTTCATATCTGAAAACATTTGAATATCTTTTTTTTTGCAACTAAGCCAAAAAACAAATCACAATATATTCACTATCGTCATCTGGTAGCTTAAATAGCACAAACTTCAGATTACCACCAAAAAAAGATATTCAAAAAGAAAGTTTTAAACATGTCATCTGCGATAATGACCTAATGTGATCTTGACTACACTACTTTCTTCGGTAATCCATAAAATAAACCACGACGTAAGTGGTCACGTAACCTACAAGTGATTTTAACGTAAAATACTACCTTTTCAACAATATACCACCCCTTTCTAGAACATGAAAATCTATCAGATAGACAAATAAAACGGAAATTCATACGATTCAGCCAAAACGGGTGGCTAGCTAACCGTTGACAGTGATGGGTTTCTCATAATCAAAATCAAAGCCGATTCACTATAAATAACCAACCATTGACCGAAAGAAAACATAGAAGATTATTCTTCAAAACATATTGCTGAAAAGATAGAGGTGCATCGTTACACTGTCTATCGGGAGTTGAAACGAAATCAGCTCAATATTAAACTTAGAGCACCATCCCATAATACTGTACCAAAATTGATGATTGGATGAAATCCAGAGCAAATTAGCATCATAGGTTATTTTATTGGTTTAACTGCTAGTAATGAACAACCGGAGGTTGTCAAGAGTTATCGGTATAAAAAACATGTTCGGGTAAAACAATCCGAGATTGCGTTTAATGAGCTAAGTCAGACCGCATCGGGAAATATCACACTTGAAATTTAAACTAGTGAAGTATGCTCAAAAAAAACCAGTTGTTTTTGGTCTAAATTGATTGAAACAACATTAAAATTAAATAGGTACGCTAGTCTGTAAGTTGTGCAAAATCTTTAGCATTGTACAATAGCCTCTATCATCTCATAAACGAACCATTACTTTGTCGCCTCCTTAAATCATTTTAAAATCAACAATCCTGTGAACTGTCAACCGACAAAAACGTTTTTGAAGCTTATTTAACTCTAACTTTTTCTCAGGTTTGCTCAATAAATCCATCATATGCAAGCTGTAAATCAAATGGTGTTGTACTACCATAAGGGCAAATGTATCTCACCGAAAAATCAAAGACTTGGTAAAAGGCTTTAAAAAATAATCTCTTTTATCAACAATACAGATAATAAATAAAACTTTGCCTTAATTTAGGCTCATCAAAACAATGAGTCCAATCAAAATGGAGGCCATAAACCTTTTGCATTACTAATACCTATCTTCCCAAAATGAAAACTTACACTATATCCATGTATCTGATGGACAAGAATGTGAACCATTTCGTTAGGGACGACAGCTTTCAAAAAAGTAGGATTTTTCTAATACATAAGTTTATTAAGTCTTAACTTATTTTCTTGTAAATAAATAGTCTCTACACAAACTTTTTTTATCTAAAATCGGTACTGAAACGATCAAACACTTTACCAAAAAACAACTCATCAGTTTATATGTGACTATCTAACTTACTTTGTATTGCTCCAATTCTATAAAGTGTTTTATCAAGAAATGCTGCGTAGTCTATCATATCAAAAAGATTGACTGCTTGGAAAAGTGTCTCTTGTTCTTATTTGGTTTTGGCTTCAGTAATAATGCTTAGTAGCTCTTTTGAATAACACGAAACTACCTCGATCGACAAACCTGTCAAACGGCTTAAAGATGCTATCGAATTTGGCTTGTACTTATGAATCAGCCTTAACTGACTGTCAGTCAGTCGATTGTGACACTCTAATTTCTTCCATGCTTTCAATTTATACCAAGAAATGTCGTCTTTTGGAAGTATTTCTTCATTCAACGTTGGGTAATAACGCTCATGAGATAGTATGATCTGTTCATCGCCACGTAAAGCAAACTTTGCCTTCTGGTTTAAATTAATACGAAAAGATGTGGATTGATCCACGCAAATATAGTCAAACGCAATTAAATGACGGATAACCGACTTCCACTGTGCTTCAGACAACTCTTTCCCTCTACCAAACAGAGAAAGTTTATCCGCGTTAATTTGCGTTACACCTTTACTCTTCTTACCAAGGAGAATAGCGATCAACACAGAGAAAGACTGAACACCCTTTGTATGATAGATTAAGGACAATATTTTTTGTGCGGCCATGGTATTATTTTGCTCTACTAACGGTGTTAAACAACGATCACAATGACCACAATCTGGAATATTTTCACCAAAATGAGCAAGCAATTTTTTTCGACGACATCCTCGCCCTTCTAAAATACGAAACAAAGCACTCAATCTACTATAATTTTTTTGTCTATTGAACTGCTGCGCTTGTAATATATCCTGTAAACCGTATAACAAAAGTGCCTTAGCCGGGTTATTATCCCGTCCTGCGCGACCTATTTCCTGAAGGTAGGCTTCTGGACTACCTGGTAAATCTAAATGAATAACAAAACGGATACGGGAAACATCAATCCCCATACCATAAGCGGTTGTCGCAACCATAATACCCCCATGCTCATTAACAAAGGTATGATGACTACGCCGTTTATCTGACTCATTCATAGCCGCATGATAAAAAAAACCAGGTAGACCGATAGTAGAAAGCCAATTGGCTAACTTCTCTGTTTTCTTTCGTGATCGACAATAAATAATACCTTTTTCACCAGCCATTTCGTTATGCAAAAAATATAAAATTTGCTGTTTTACTTTGTGTTTTTGCGCAATTTGTATTTCGATATTTGCTCGATCAAAACTGTTTTTTAGTAACAGACAATCATTAATATGCAACGAATTTTTAATGATTTTTATCGTTTTAGAATCGACAGTTCCAGTTAGCGCGATAATAGGTATATTAGGAAAAGATGTTCTCAATATACCAAGTTGACTATATTCTGGCCGAAAAACATCGCCCCATTGAGCAATACAATGAGCTTCATCAACAGCAAAAATTGAAATAGAAATATCTTTTAAAAAACTCACAACTGAAGATTGCATAATTTTTTCTGGTGACATGAAAAGTAAATCAACTTGATCATGGCGCAAAGCCCAAATCAAATCGTCTTGCTCATTTATTTTTAAAGTAGAATTAAAAAAATACGCATTAACACCTCGTTTTCTCAAATCTTCAACTTGTTGCGCCATCAAAGATAATAAAGGACTGATGATAATACCAATACCATCTCGAATTAATCCTACCGATTGATAAACCAACGACTTACCACCTCCAGTGGGAGCCATTAATAAAACATCATTACCAGAACATAATGCATCGATAGCTCTTTCTTGCAAAGGGTAATAATCTTGATAACCGAAATAAGAAAGAATGCTTTGCTTAGATTTCATAAGTGAATTGTCTCTTAATCAAGTGCAATGTACATCGATTTTTAAGTATATTTTCGCTAAAATCTACAATTTATTCAGTTATAACTTTTTTTGGTTTTAGGAAATGTTACATGGCGTACCAACCTCTTGATGATCTAGAGTTAAACACAATCGAAGCCTTTTTAGAATCAAACCGTGTTCATAAAGAATGCCATAATTTCATAATGGCACATGGCTTTTTAACTGCACTTGCTATTTGCCCTTCTCATTCTCCAAAAGCTCAGTGGTTATCTTTCATCTTTGAGGAAACACCTAGTTTCACTAATAAAAAAGAAGCCGAACAAATTACGCAATTGCTTTCTCGTTTATTTTTAGATATTCGAAAAGCACTTGAGTCTGAAGATAGATTTTTAATCCCTTGTGAACTAGAAATAAGCACAAATTCAGAAGAGCTAAGTGAACTACAAGAATGGGCATCTGGTTTTATGGAAAGTGTTTTTATGAAGGAAAGATTTTGGTTTGAAACCGAGAGAAAAGAAGTTATAGCTGAATTACTTCTTCCTATAATGGTGGCTTCTGACTTATTTGATAACGAAGAAATCGTACAAATTCGCGAAAATCAAAAAACAACACAATCCTGCATCAATCGAATACCAGATATCATTACCGACTTATTTCTTTTTCTACAAACTGAGTCGGCGAAACACGCAAATAACACACAACCAGGTAAACAAAACAAGAAGAAAAAAACTAACAATCAAAGATAGTAAAATGTTCTATGTCACTACCTTATAGAAAAAAACGTAATATCATCAACTTGTTCTGAATACCCTTAAAAATCAGCTAGTCCAGCGTACGTAACACTTTGAGCTTGTTTTGGATACAAATTTTCATAGTAATCTATCTTTGAAAGCAAAACTCCAAATCACCAAAAATATCAGCCATAACATCTGTTGAATAGGGAAATATGAAAACAAAATAAAACCATCTCTGTATCATGTTATTCAATCAATAATAAAATAAAATAGCTAACTAAAAGTCAAAATGTAATTGCCTAAAGACAAACACTTTGCCTCTCGCTGTAAACTAGCTAAAGTCAACGGACGTCTTTCCAACCAACCTAGCAAGAAATCCACGTGCAAAACTCTATCGTTGACTCTTAGGGTAAAAATCGGCATATCACCTTCTTTACGATCATGATGCATCAAAATAGCTAGGCGAAGAAGAATGGTTAAACGATCTAAATCCTGCTGATCGCTTTTCATAAAACGGTAATTGAGAGACTGAGTAAACTTACGACGGTGACGCAAGATTAAATGTGCTAATGCCTGCTGTTCTTGTTGAGAAAACCCGGGCATATCAGACTCACTAATAATATAAGCACCATGTTTATGGTATCTACTATGGGAAATACCTACACCCGCTTCGTGCAACAACCCAGCCCAGCGTAGCAAATCTTCACTAGAAATACTGTTTAATCTCCAAGTGTTTTTAACTTGAGCCAGCGCAGATAATGCTGTGTGGGTCACCAATTGTGCCTGCTTGATATCAATATGATATTGGTTCAAAATATAATTAACGGTACGCTCGCGAATATCAGATTCCGCATAGCGCCCCATGATATCATACAAAACACCTTCTCTTAACGCGCCAGGTGAAAAGTCCATTTGCTTGATATCAAAACACTCAAACACTGCGGTTAAAATAGCCATGCCGGCTACAAAGGTACTTTTTCGTTCTGATTTCAAACCAGTTAATACAATTTTGTCGGCACGCCCAGAGGAGAAAAGAACTTTTTGAATCTGCTTGAGTACTTTCGGTGTAATGCCTTTTTTACTCCAATTGTTCTCTCGAACGATGTTATAAATAGCCTTAACTGTACCAGAAGAACCTATAGCAATATCCCACTTCTCTTCTAAGTAATCATCTTGAATACTTAACAATTCCAAACGTGCAGCAGTAACGGCATTCTGGAAATTTGATTTTGTGATTACACCATCAGCAAAAAAACGCTGACGAAAACTAACACATCCCATACGCAGACTTTCAGTGAGAATAAGTTCTAGCTGCTGACCTATTATAAACTCAGTACTGCCTCCACCAATATCCACCACCAAACGCTTGGAATCACCATGATCCATAGTTTTAGAAACACCCACATAAATAAGGCGTGCTTCTTCTTGTCCAGCAATGATTTCAACTGGATGGTTCATGATATCCATAGCCTTGCTGATAAAATCATAACGATTCTTAGCAACACGTAAAGTATTCGTGCCAACAACCCGAACTGATCCAGGAGGCATATTCTCAATAAATTGAGCAAATTGTGCTAGGCAATCTAACCCGCGCTTTTGCGATTCTTCATCCAACATATCATGGTTTAAACCTGCGGCAAGTTGAACCTTTTCACTAAATTCACCTATAATACGTAACTGACCATGACTGACTTGAGCGACCACCATATGAAAACTGTTAGATCCTAAGTCTATAGCAGCAATTTTTTCAAATGGAAAATCGTGTGATTGCTGTAAAAAAAGAGACTGCATCCACAAAACCCTGTCAAAGAAATTATTATTGGTATAAAGTATATCAGTTGTCTAAGAAAGTCTTAATAGAAAAAGAAGCTAGGAGACTATCCCCTAATTTTTCCTACGAATAAAAAATATAGCTTCTACAATATAACGCAATGCAAAAATTTTTTTCTTTTACTACAAAAAGGAAGTCAGTATAAGGTTTTTTTAATAAAAAATAACCAGAAAACCCTTTTTCAAGCTTTTTACTATAGACCTTCTGTTTAACTCGAACTATAGTAGACGTCGCTATAACTGAGAACGAAACCACTTAGAAAAAATCACAACTCCAATTCAAATCGTTTCGCATAGTATTTAGTCTTACCTAGTCAGATATATTTAAACTCAATGATAAGAGTTAACTAACCATACGAGTTTATTACTAGTGACAAGTAATACCAATACTTTGCTAAATACTTCAGACACTGATTGGTAACTTTAAGCACTAATCCCGTCAATTGTCCTCAAGATGAGCTAATGCAAAACCCATTTATGAACCTTACCGAATTAAAACAAAAATCAGTACACGAACTCTTAAATATTGCCGCAAAGATGGGTCTAGAAAATATAGCTCGCTCTCGCAAACAAGATGTTATTTTCTCCATTCTTAAACGACATGCTAAAAGTGGAGAAGATATCTATGGCGATGGTATCTTAGAAATTCTGCAAGACGGCTTTGGCTTCCTACGTTCTCCAGACAGTTCCTATTTAGCTGGATCAGATGATATTTATGTATCACCAAGTCAAATTCGTCGTTTTAACCTTCGTACTGGTGATACCATCTCCGGAAAAATTCGACCGCCGAAGGATGGTGAACGTTATTTCGCTCTGCTAAAAGTAAACGAAATCAACTTTGATAAACCTGAGAGCGTCCGTAATAAAATTCTTTTCGAAAACTTAACCCCTCTCTTTCCACATGAACGTCTATTAATGGAAGCAGGTAACGGCTCAACAGAAGACGTCACTTCTCGCATTATTGACCTCGTTACACCAATGGGTAAAGGACAACGTGCTTTAATCGTGTCCCCACCCAAAGCGGGTAAAACCTTCATGTTGCAAAACATTGCTAACGTGATTACACGTAATAATCCAGAATGCTATATGATCGTTTTATTGATTGATGAACGTCCTGAAGAAGTTACTGAAATGTCACGTACTGTTCGGGGTGAAGTAGTCGCTTCTACTTTTGACGAACCACCAAGCCGTCATGTTCAAGTTGCTGAAATGGTTATCGAGAAAGCCAAACGTTTAGTCGAACATAAACGCGACGTGGTAATCCTGCTTGACTCTATCACCCGTCTTGCTCGTGCTTACAACACTGTTATTCCTTCTTCCGGAAAAGTACTCACCGGTGGTGTAGATGCGAACGCTCTAGAGCGCCCAAAACGTTTCTTCGGTGCAGCTCGTGACATCGAGGAAGATGGAAGCTTAACCATTATCGCAACTGCTTTAGTTGATACAGGTTCCAAAATGGACGAAGTTATCTTTGAAGAATTCAAAGGAACAGGTAATTCAGAATTACACCTTGATCGAAAAATTTCTGAGAAGCGCACTTTTCCAGCAATTAACATCCGTCGTTCTGGTACTCGTCGCGAAGACTTACTGACGTCTGAAGATGAATTACAACGTATGTGGATTTTACGTAAATTATTAAACCCTATGGAAGATGTTGCAGCCACAGAATTTTTAATTGATCGCCTACGTGTGACAAAAACAAATGATGAATTTTTTAAATCGATGAAAGGAAAAAATAAATAAACTCAATTCGTCAAGCTTTGAAAGAACCACTTTATAAAACTGATTTTTTAGACCAAAACAATAATGTCCCTTTTTGTTAAAAAGGGATGCGTCAGAAGAATTTCTTACATCAAATCATAACAACTAAATACTGGCCCTCACCAAGTAAGGCGATTAATGAGACTCTATCGCAACCTTGATTGGTTTGAAAGACATTCACCTGTTCGTACTCTTATCCGGTATTTATCGGGGGACGCAGCGATTCAAACTTGTAGTCCTCTTCGGTGATAAGCACAGCATTTTTCGTTCAATCATGTCAACCAGACAAGCGAACTCACTTAGTTCAGCCAACTTCTAAGAACACTGTAATATTGAGCTAGTTCAGCCAATATACTTTGGTCCAAAAAATGAGTTGCGAGGAGCCAACCAGACACTATCAGATCATTATCATAAACCAACGTCCTGAAACTTCCATTTTTATGAAAGCTTACAGTTTTACCCACCACTAAGCCAGTACTTCAAAATATCAGACCCTCAAAGTAAGCAACATTTAAAATAAAAGCGACATTAAAATTCAGATATTAACTCTCAACTTGATAATTTAGACAAATTACCTAAGTTAAACACCACAACAATAGGCTGTTTAAAATCCAATAAGCAGCTGATAATGTGAATACTTCACCTCCTGAAATGGATAAATCTTGACCAAGCTAAAGTATGTAACAACACACTATTTATAAAACTCCGTTCCTAATTGATGATAACCGTAACACATAATGTAAACATTTAACTCTAATTTCAAACAGGGACCATTCGGTATGTGTACCAATCATACACCAACCTGTTTAAATAAAGTACATTCGTGATGTTGTAAAAGCGATTACAAAGTCTTTGATAACACCATCACCGTCAAAAAGTATTCATTGCCTTTGACAAAATACTTCTCACCTGTTTCTAACTTCCAATCAACTTTTTCAGAAAGTTCCACATAACCTTACTTTATTCAACGCTTCGCATACTACCTTGTCCCATAACAGCTCATGAGATGACTAAAGAAAAGACGACAATAACGCATTAAAATTGGAGTACCCCATGTTTTCCCGAAAAGTCAACATCTTAAAAAAAGTGACTTTTTAACAGTTTGGCTAGCCTTAAAGCTCTGTGTCTAATATGATTTTAGTCATCGACATAAAAACAAACCAAGAGAACCCAAACCGGATGATTTATAAACACCTTTTTTTTTGTATTCTTTCAGCTTTTTTCTTTGTTTCTGAACAAGCTTCTGCTTACACAAAACTGAAATCTTTGCCAGAATACAACAAAGTCTCAAAGCAATTATTCAATATGCTAGAAACTAAGCATTACAGCAAACCTATACTTGATGATCAACTTTCAAAAATGGCATTTGGTTATTACATTAATAGCTTAGACCCAACGAAAAGTTTTTTCTTACAAAGTGACGTAGACCAACTGTCGAAATACAAAAACAGTTTCTGCGAAGCACTTCGTAAAGGCAACACCCAAGTTGCTTACACAATTTATAATCTATACCAAAAAAGGAGTGAAGATCGTCTAAAAGAAATAGAAAAGAATATACCTAATATGGTCAAACGCTTTAATTATACAAAAAAAGAAACACTTAGTAATGATCCAAATAAACGAACATGGGCAAAAAATGAAAAAGAACTAAGTACTTATTGGCATAAACGAATCAAAAATAGTGCCTTAACACTCCTTTTATCGGGTGACAAAAATAACAAAATCATCGCTACTTTACAGCGTCGATATAAAAATCAGCTGCATCAGTTAAAACAAACTAAATCAGCTGACATCTACCAAATTTTTGCTAATTCGATAACAGCAACCTTGGATCCTCACACAAATTACTTTGCACCACGTGCCTCTGAAAGTTTTAATATCAGTATGAGTTTGTCTCTTGATGGTATTGGTGCAGTATTACAGGCAGACGGAGATTACACAAAAGTTGTTCGGCTTATACCAGGTGGTCCGGCAGATAGACAAACGGATCTTGAACCAAATGATAAAATTGTTGCCGTTGGACAACAAGGCAAATCGATGATTGATATTATTGGTATGCGCTTGGATGACGTTGTCGATATGATTCGTGGCCCACGCAACACCAAAGTAAAATTGAAAATCATTCCCACTAAAGGAGGCAGTCAAACAAGAAAAACAATCATTATCGAACGTAAAAAAGTAAAACTTGAAGACCAATCTGCAAAAAAAGATATCATTGATGTAAAGCATGATGGAAAAACCTATAGAATAGGCATCATTCATCTGCCAACCTTTTATTCAGATTTTGCAGCAATTCAAGCCGGTGATAAAAACTATAAAAGCTCAACACGTGATACGAGAAAGCTAATTGATGCACTCAAAAAAGAAGGTATTGTTGGTCTAATTCTAGACCTACGAAATAATGGTGGTGGTTCTCTTCAAGAAGCCATCGGAGTAGCAGGATTATTCATCCCATCAGGCCCTATCGTTCAAATACGCGACAAGAATAGCCATATTACAGTTCTTGGTGATGACGATAAAACAATTGCTTATGGTGGTCCTTTAGTCGTTCTTGCTAATCGTATGAGTGCTTCAGCATCAGAAATTGTTACGGGTGCATTAAAAGATTATGGCCGCGCGCTTATTATTGGTAACCGGACTTTTGGTAAAGGCACGGTTCAAGTTTTACAAGACCTGAGTTTAGGCCAATTGAAAATAACCCAAGCCAAATTTTATCGCATATCTGGTGAAAGTACTCAAAACAAAGGGGTTATTCCTGACATCAAGTTCCCGTCTTTGATCGACACAACAAAAATAGGTGAAAGTGCTCTAAAACAACCTCTACCTTGGGATAATATTCGATCTACACGTTACCCAATATACTGGGATATGAAGACATACGATCTTATTCTTAACAATCGTCATGACCAACGAATTAGAAAGGATCCAGATTTCATCGCTGTAAAAGACCAGATTAAAGCCTACAAAGAGCAAAAAAAGAAATACAAAACAATTTCTCTTAATGAAAAAATAAGTAAATCAGAAAATTCAGTCATCAAAAAACAAGAGTTAGATATTGAAAATACTCGTAGAAAAGCCCTTGGCTTAAAACTTATAAATTCCATGGACGAAGTAAAGACAGATGACAATAAACGTGATTCATATGCAGAAGAAGCGTCTAATATTTTACTTGATTTTATTACCATTAATCAAAAAGGGGTAAAAAAAGTCCAGTCGAAACAAGCTAACAGTAACTAACGTCAAGCATCAAAGCATAGACACTAAACAAGGGAAGAACGTTAAGTCAGAACAAATAACACACTAACAAAAACTCACCTAAAGGCAGCCTAGATAATCATGCTACCTTTTTATTTGTTGAAACGCCATACATGGCAATAAAAGGTTTTACTCTTCGTTAGTCGAACAAATTAAGTTTCATTATCGGAATAAGGAAACTATCAAATACATACGCAGAATTCTAATTAATTTCATTGACAATGAAAAGGTTTTTTTGAATTCTATTGTTTCTGATTTGGACTTTATCGTGATTAATTTTTCATAATGATTTTTCTCAAAGAGAATATATGGTCATGCACAACCAGTAATTTGACCAACCTTTTCCACAGATTTCGTGGATAAGGCTGGGGAGAACATTCGCCAAGCTAGACATTATGGCGATTAGCAAAATCGGAACATAACTCAGTCAAATTAATGTCAGCACTTCGATCTATTTCTTAATAATTTCTATGGAAAAATTATTTAAAAACTTGAACGATAAGAGAATATTACTAAACGAGTTACCTTAATTAGTACAATGTAGGATTGTCTAGTCGACATAGGAAAAAATCATTTCGGTATATTTTTAGCAGTTGAAGGCCTTAATTACTAATAGCATCTATTCATTATCTAATTTAATAACGTATGTATTTACTTGCTTCTTCTAACACAGACCAAGGAACAGATGAAAACCATCTTTACGGTCATCTGAATTTTGAAAACCTAACTACTGTCTTTTTAGATATTGTCCTCATAATAGTTGATCTAAGTATTAGCTACAAATCCATCAGTTTACAAACCCAAGATCAGTTTACTTGATATAATTCAGCCACCTTGCTCACCACCATTATTGTTACAGAAATCATCCCTCACTACGCTAAATGCGTTTTTTTGTACTGCCGTCTTTTAGCGGGTGTAGTCGATGTATATTTTGGTTATAGCAGATTCTTTAATGATTGCTTTACTTATTGGCACCATGACAAATCTTAATGATTTAGGAAAACCTCGCTGAATTAATCAACACCGTAACTAATCCTAAACTCGTTGCACGAATTAAAAAGACGACAAATGGCTCAAAAAACGTCATAACACCTCATAATTTACGCGCATATTCTATACCAAGAAAAGTGTCTATCTAGATATGCATATTTATGTATCAAGCTACGCCAGTGCCAATGAAGGTCATTATCTTGGAGATTTGGAATTTTTATTACACCAGTACACTGATTATCTAAATATAGAACACACACGCCTTCACTATCTTGATAATCAATTAACTCTTAAGCTCATTGGTTTCTCACACAAAGTTTCAGAAAAACACAATGTTTATTATTTTACTCAAGACAGTCATATGGACATGCAAGCAGCACTTCATGATAACACAACTCATATATTACAGTAATAACCTCAAACTAATTAGAAGACTGAGGGTCTGTTTTTGAACTCTACTAAAGCATCATTTTGCTGGCTTAGTTCACTCAAATCGTCTTCAGCATTTAGATGTTCATCAGGCAAAGATTTACTAGTTTTTACACCCATCTTCTTTAGCTTTTCAGCACGAACTAACAAATTACCACGCCCCAAGGTGAGTTTTTTTAATGCTGAATCGTAACTACGGTTCGCAGCACCGATTTTACTACCAATATCATCCATATCCTTCACAAATCCCGCAAATTTATCATACATGGCACCCGCTTGACGGGCAATTTCAATTGTATTTTTGCTTTGCTTCTCATTGCGCCAGATATTTTGGATAGTACGTAGAGTCGCCAACAAATTCGATGGCCCAACAATGATAATATTATGCTCAAATGCCTCGCTAAATAAGCCACTATCCGCTTGTAGCGTTAAACCAAATGCCTCTTCAATAGGAATAAACAAAAGAACAAAATCTAACGAGGTAATATCAGGCAAATCATGATATGCCTTAACGCTCAGTTCTTTCATATGGCGTCGTACGGCATCCATATGTTGTCTAAGTGCAAGATTACTTTTTTCGTCTGTCTCAGCTTCCACATAAGCTAAATAACTTACTAGTACCATCTTAGAGTCCACGACAATTTGTTTACCTTCCGGCAAATAAATCACCACATCAGGTTGAAAACGTTGCCCTGTATTCGATTGAAACGAGACTTGAACCTCATATTCACGACCTTTCTCAAGACCAGATTTTTCTAAAATACGCTCAAGAATTACCTCTCCCCAACCACCTTGCAGCTTATTCTGTCCTTTCAGAGCCGAAGTCAGATTCGTGGCATCATCACTGATTTTTTGATTCAACTGTTGCAGACTTTTTATTTCTTTCACTAGAGAAAAACGCTCCCGTGATTCTTCTTGATAGCTTTTATCCACACT
>JACLAC010014885.1_pt1 | contig 73381 bp, 43 predicted proteins | sample 8027881 | NCBI WGS metagenome assembly JACLAC01 (sample SAMN15725517, study PRJNA655200) | protist metagenome | isolation source: fluorescence activated cell sorting (FACS) single amplified genomes of... | place: Spain: Blaines Bay Microbial Observatory, Mediterranean Sea | collected 2016-01-19
CATCGTTGCGGTCAACGACAACTTCACCGACGGCAGCATTTCAGTATTTCGAAATGATGGTGGCGGGAACTTTACGCTGGTTCAGTCCATCGGTGGCCTGAGTGGTCCCGAAGATTTAGTAATCGGCGACTTCAACGGAAACTTCACTAACGATTTGGCGGTGGTTAGCAATGGCGTTTCCGCTGAAGTGACAGTTTACCCGGGTCAGTTCTTTGGCGGAACCTTCCCACTCAGTCCGTTCGATCCTACGCCACTCGACACGATCTCTGTCGGGGCAGTGAGCGACAATCTGACGGCGATTGCAGCCGGTAATGTTGACAGTACAGGTGGGACAGACCTCGTTGTGTTGAATGGAGATTTCTTTAACTCGTCAGTCGTCGTGCTGACCAACGACGGTCTCGGAAACCCGGGCAGCTTTACTGCCGGGACTCCAGTACCAACCGGTGGGATCGATGCCGCAGAACTGGCCCTGGCAGACTTCAATGGCGACGGTGATCTGGATGTGGCTGTTGTCGATCGAACCGATGTCGAGAACCTGTACGTTGCAACTGGGATGCCAGGCGTCGGGAACGCAGGGTTCAATGCATTTTCGACATTCCCGTCTGTGAATGGCAGCTTTGCCGGTACTGGCATCGTTGCCGCTGACTTTAATGGTGACGGGTTCAACGATGTCGCACAGGTGGGCACGGGTCTTGAGACTGTTTCGCTCTTCAGAAATTCAGCAGGTTCCAACGTCCAGGTGACGATCAGCCTGTCCGAGCCGGCCACGCAGGCCGAGACGATCACCTACGAGACAGTTGATGGTCTGGCTTTGGCTGGATCGGACTACACGGCTGTGACCAGCGGCAGCGTGACGATTGCTCCAGGTGCAACCAGTGCCACGGTCTTTATTCCGATCCTCAATAACGGTGCTGCTGAGCAGAACGAAAACTTCCTTGTTCGTCTGACTGGTGCGTCGACAGCCACCATCGTTGATCAGGATGCTCAAGTAACGATTCTGGATGATGATGGCGTACTGACTGGACCGGTCGCCGTCATTTCAAATGCCGGACCATTTATCGAAGGTGATAACGGAATCAGCTTCGCAGAGATCGATGTAACGTTGACGAGTGCTCCCGCGGGGTCGGTGAATATAGACTTCTCAACGCGGGATATCACCGCGTTGGATGGATTCGATTATCTGGCAGCCAGCGGCACACTGTCGTTTGATGCTGCCAACCTGACGCGACGAATTTCGGTTCCGATTATCGGCGAACTGTTCAACGAAGGAGCGGAGACGTTTGTTATTGATCTCAGCTCGACTGACGTAATTCTGGCTGATACCAGCACAACAGTGACTATCGCCGCCAGCGACACGACGCTGCCGCTCAGCACGGGAATCACTTTCGATGCGGGCATCGGGACGGACAAGCTGAATGTCATCACGAATGCGGAACGTATTGACCTGGATGCGACTCCGGGGAACGAGCAGATTCGACTTGGCTCGAACGCAGTTCCAGGGGCGCTGGGCACATTAAATCTGGTCGGGCTGACTGGTGAGGACGTTACCGTCAGCGGTGGTGCCGGTGACAACACGTTCGACCTCAGCCAGTGGAGCAATGGGGCCCGGGCTGTCATCAATGGGCAGGGCGGTGACGACACGTTCGTTGGTCTGGATGTTGCCAGCAACTGGACAATTACGACCAGCAATGGGGGCCAGGTAGGCGATTTCACCTTCAACAACATCGAAAACCTGGTCGGTGGTGCTGCGGACGATGCCTTTGTCTTTAACGGAGGGATTGTTACTGGATCGGTCGACGGTGGTTCGGGTGGTGTGAATTCGTTGACGGTCGGAAATACCGAAAATGCCTGGACGATTGAGCGAGCTGCAGGTGGTACTGTTCGGCTCGGTAGCGTCGTAACTGATCCGCAGCTTTCGTTTGACAATCTTCAGGAGATCAATGGCGGTACTGACACCGACACCTTTGAATTTGCCGGCGGTACGATCGCCAGTCTGAATGGCGGCACCGGTGAGGACGTAGTTACAGGAGGAAACCTGGCCAATACGTGGAATATTACGGACGTCAACGGCGATTCGATGACGGTGGACGAAGGAACATTGACGTCGGCTCTTGGGGTTACGACCTTTTCGGAAATTGAGAATCTCGTTGGTGGCGATGTCGGCGACACCTTCGTCTACGACAGAAATGCTCGTATCTCTCGAACGATTGATGGTGGTGATGGCTCCGCCAACGTTCTTGATCTGAGTAGCTACACTACGACACTCACAGCAAATCTTTCGAGCATTGGGACGATCACTGGGTTTGCCGGTGCGGCGACTGGGGCGTTTATTCCAGTTGGCGACGCGTTTGACAACATCACGGCAATCAACTTCAACACGTTGACTTCCACGATCGGAGATGAGCTGGTTGGCCTGGATTCAAATTCACAGTGGGATTTCGGGACATCGACCTACACGAGTACTGGTCGCAGTCTGGACTTCGTCTTAGGGGTGACGGATGACGTAACTGGCGGAAGCTCGACTGATACCTTCAGCTTTGCAGGCGTTAATTCTGCATCCGTCCGAAACGTAAGTGGAGCTGGTGGAGTTGATACAATCGCTGGGAATAATGTCGCTACGAGCTGGACGATTAACGGACTGAATTCCGGTCAACTTCAGCCAGGCGTGTCGGGGATTGGCGGATTCAGCGACATCGAAAACGTCGTGGGTGGCAGTAATGTCGATACCTTTACGTTTATGAATGCTGGCCGACTCGATGGTAGCATTGATGGTGGAGCCGGGGCTGACGTGATTATCGGCGATTCTGATGGAGTTCAGATTACGGTAACTGCCGGATTGAGCGATTCCGGGACGATCCTCGAGCAGGATGGTTCGACCGCCAAGGTGGTTGGCGGATTTTTCAGTGTCGAAAACCTCACCGGTGCTGGGTTTACCGACGTCTTCGTCATCAATGGAACACTTGGTGGTGCAGTTAACGCGGGCGGCGGAAATGACTCGATTTCGTTCGGGACGGGCGGAACAGTGGCCGGCGTGGTTGATGGTGGCTTCGGATTTGACCTTCTCGTCGGGGACGACAACGCAAACGTGTTTGTCATCACAGGCCCTAACTCCGGGTCGGTTACTGGAAAGGTCAATTCATTCCGGAATGTCGAAACGCTGTCTGGAGCAGGTGGCGATGACTCATTCACTTTTGCCGACGCAGGGAACATCAATGGTCACGTCATCGGTGGCTTAGGCACTGACACAATGATCGGTGACGAAGACGGCAACATCTTCTCCGTCAGTGGTGCGAATTCTGGAGTGCTGTTTGGTAAGAACAGCGCTTTCAGTGAAATCGAAAACCTGTTCGGCGGTGGTGCGCCCGATTCGTTCTCGGTGACTGGAAGTCTGTCTGGCAACATTGACGGTCGAGCTGATGACGACATCTTCAGCTTCCTGGCTGCAACGACAATCGGCGGAACTGTTACCGGTGGAAGCGGAGAAGACACCTTCACGCTTTCCGGAACGGTTGTTGGACAGGTGCTTGGCGGTACGGATAACGATACGTTCAATCTGAACGCCGGGGCTAACATCTTCGCAGGTAGCGCAGGGAACACAGCTGGTCCGAATGGAGTTGACGGTGAATCCGGAAACGACATATTCAATGTCAACGGTGCTTTGACGGCGACTATTGACGGTGGAGCCGATATCGACACGGTTCTCGGGCCAAACGGTGCGACCGTGACGATCACCGGTGCAGGGCAAGGAACGATTGCACCTGGGCCATCCGGCGGCTTCTTTAATATGGACGCGATTCAAGGGTCGGCTGGTTCGGAAACGATAATCATTGCCGGTAACTTCGGCGGCGACTTAGACACGGGTGGTGGTGACGATAATATCACGATTCAGAACAGTGGTTCCGTTAACAACCTCAACGCCGGAGACGGTAACGACACGGTCGTTGTTGAGGACGGAGCAGCCGTCACTGGCGACATCGACCTGGGGGCGGGGAATGACAGTCTGAATATTGCTGATCTGGCCACCTTCGATGGCATTATCAATGGGGGAACTGGCGACGACATTGTCACGATTGACTTCTCGACAGGTACTCCTGGTCAGCCGAGAACGATCACGTTCAATGGGGATGCTGGCGACGATGACCTGGTGGTCACAGGTGGTGGTGCAACGGCAACCGTAGATTACACCGTGGGGTCCACTGCGGATTCCGGGACAGTTGCTACCGATCTCGATGGCAATAACGGTACGGTGAGCGATCGTCAGACGATCACCTTCACTGGCCTGGAACCCGTTGAAGATACTCAGGTCGCCACCACGTTCACGATCAACGGTTCAGCCAGCAACGACACGATCAACGTGACTGATGGCAATGATGGCGTGGGTGGCCTGAACGAAGTGAACTTCAACGGTGCCTTCGAACTCGTGCGGTTCAGTAATAAAACGACCGTCGAAGTGAATGGCCTGGGCGGAGCAGACACGGTTAACCTGAATTATACATCAGGATCGGCTTCATTCACTGCAATGAATGTCAACGCCGGGACAGGCAGTGACACTGTTAACGTTCAGGCGGATCACCTTGGTAATGTCGACGGTGGCGATGACAGTGATCAGATTGTTCTGAGTGACGGCGTTTCCGTCAGTGGGACGGTTGGCGGTGGAATTGGCACTGACACATTGAACTACGCAGCGTTCACAACCGATGTTGCGGTCAATCTTCAGGCTCTTTCCGCAACTTCGATTAACGGTGGTGCCGCCGCAGGGGTCTCTGGATTTGAAAGTCTCACAGGAGGTTCGGGCAGCGATTCGATAACGGCAGAAGACAATGCCAACGCAATCAACATCACCGGTGCTAACGCCGGCAACATTGATTCGGCCTTCTCGTTCTCTTCTGTTGAAAATCTGACAGGTGGCTCGAACGACGACTCGTTCAACTTCAGTAATGCTGCGAGTGTTGCCGGAACGGTTGATGGTGGAGCCGGTGGTACTGACACGCTGGACTACGGAAGCTACTTGACTGCAGTTTCGGTCAATCTGCAAACGTCGGCGGCGACGGGAATTAACGGTGGAGCAGCCGCTGGCTTCTCAAACATCGATTCGGTTGCTGGTGGCTCGGCTGCTGATTCAATCACCGGGCCGGATGCTGATCAAACCTGGATGATTGATGGCAGCGAGTCTGGAAACGTTGCTTCGGTTAACTTCAGCGAGTTTGAATCGCTGAATGGTGGCTCGGGTGACGACAACTTTGTCTTCAACGACGGAGTCACGCTGGACTTCGCGATTAATGGTGGAGCTGAAAATGCTTCTGACATTGTGACATTTGCGGCTTCATCGGTTGGTGTGTCTGTCGATGTCAGCCTGCTGTCGGATATTGAGACGCTGACCGGTTCTGGAAACACCGACACGCTTGTCGGAACCTCGGGTAACGATGTCTTCGACGTAACCGCAGCAAACGAAGGAACGATTAACACTAATACGGCATTTACGACCTTCGAAAATCTTACTGGAGCCGGCGGAGACGACCAGTTCCTCTTCGGAAACGCCGCAAGTAGCATCACTGGAGATGTTGACGGTCAGGCCGGAACGGACACTTTGAGCTACGCTGGTAATCCATCGGCTGCTGCGGATGTCACGCTATCTGGAATTGGCACAAGCGGGTACGGTGGAGCTGAGACGGGACTCAGCAGCCTCAACGCCTTCTTGAATGTCGACTCGCTGATCGGCACGTCGGCTGGTGACGACTTCATTGGTGGACTGGACGTTGCTTCGACCTGGGTGGTGACTGACGCGACAGGGACAACCGCGAGCTCGTACACCGCGACAGGTGGCTCGACCTTGAGCCTGACATCGTTTGAAGATCATCGTGGCGGGTCGGAAGCGGACACGTTTAACGTCAGTAGCACGCCAACTGCGACCCTCAACGGACAAGACGGCGATGATGCGTTCAACTTTGCTACTGGTACTGTTCTGACGGGAACGATCCTCGGTGGTGAAGACAGTGACACACTGAGCTTCGCAGCGAGTTCGACCGATGTCACCGTGATACTGACGGCGGTCACTGCCGTCGAAGGTGGCTTCACTGGGACGACGGGGCTTGCCACAGGCGGATTTGAAAGCATCGATACGGTTGCTGGCGGGGCGGGAGACGACACTCTGGAAGGCCAAGCGTCTGCAACTGGCACGTGGACGGTCGACACGACCAGTACTTATGTCTCGGGCGGAGAGACTCTTGAGTTCTCTGGCATCGATAACCTGACCGGTAGCTCTGCTGCTGACACATTCAACGTCAATGTTTCGGCCACAATCGATATCGCTGCTGGCGGTGATGTCGACCAGTTCACTGTCGCGGACGGTGCTGTGATTACTGGATCGCTTGACGGTGGTGCTGGAGCTGACGACTTCGAATTCAACGGCGTCATCACGCTACCGATACTTGACGGTGGTACAGAAAACGACACCCTGGACCTCGCTGGTGGAACGAACGCGGTCAATCTGTCACTCGATAGTGCGATGAATATCGAATCGCTGATCGGTACCGGACAAAGTGATACGTTGACCGGTACTGCATCCAATGACGCGTTCAGTGTGATCGATGACAACGGTATCGATAATGGCACGGTGAACAGTGTTGTCTTCACCTCGTTTGAGAACCTGGCAGGTGCTGGCGGAAACGACAGCTTCCAGTTCCAGAATACGCTGGGACTGACTGGCGGAATCGATGGTGGGGCCGATACGGATGTGATCGACTACTCGCAATACTCAACCAGCGTGACCGTGAATCTGTCAACCGGAATTTCGACAAACATCGGTGGTGGAATTTCAAATATCGAAAATGCAATCGGCGGCCAGACTGATGACTCGCTGACTGGATCGGCTGGTGATAACTCGTTGGCGGGTGGTCTTGGCGACGACGTCTTCTTTATTACTGACGGTGGGAATGACATTGTTGATGATGGTTTGGACAGCGACACGATTGACTTCTCGCTGGCCACAGGACCGATCACGATCGATCTGGACTCATCGGCTGTTCAAACTGTTCGAACCGGACAGACTGTGACGCTTGACGCTGATGGAATTGAAAACTTTGTCGGCAGTAGTGGTGACGACGTTGTGCAGGCTGGGATTCCTGGCGCTGCTCCACGGTCAATCGACGGTGGTGGCGGTTCTGACCGCTACGAGACCACTTCAAACGGCATCAATACCTGGACGATCAACGGTTCAAATGCCGGGCAGCTTGAGGACGCCAATCCAGTGTCTTTCACATCGGTCGAGAACCTGACCGGCGGTACGGACTCCGACACTTTCAATTTCCTCGACGGTGGTGATCTTACCGGCACTATCGACGGGAACTCGAACGATGACACTGTTTCATTCGGGGAAGCTGGTCGTACTCTGGCTGCGAACCTCAATATCGGGCAGTTGGTGAGTATCGAAACGCTGATTGGCAGTGTCGCAGACGACACACTGACGGCCGCTGACGGCGGAACTGATTTTGTGGTGAGTGCTGCGAACGCCGGGACTGCTCAAAATGTTGGCTCTGTCGACGTCATTCAGTTCAGCGACTTTGAAAATCTCGCCGGTGCTGCGGGCAATGACTCGTTCACCTTCAATGCGGGTGGTTCGCTCGCAAGTGCTGTCGACGGTGGTGGTGGTTCCAACTCGCTCGTACTGAACACCGGCGACGACGATATCACGCTGTCTGCAACGTCGGATACCGTTGGATACTCAGGCGAAGCTCTTGACCTCAACCTCGGGACGTTGGTAACGGGCTTCTCGAACATCACTTCACTGGATGCTGGGGCTGGTGACAATGTTCTGACCGGCCTGGACGCAACGGCCAATTGGACTATTGCGGCCGCTGGCATCTACTCAACCGGCACCTCGCCGAACGAACGAACTTTGAACTTCGCCAGTATCGACACTGTTGCAGGTGGTTCCGGTGCCGATACCTTCCGCTTTAACGAAGACCTCGCGATCGTTGCTGACGGTCTTGGCGGCGTTGATACGATTGAGGTGTCAAATGCCACCGTCGAACTTACCGCTCCCATCACGGCTGATGGTTTCAGTGGTGATGTTGGACTGGCCAGCTTCGATGGGATCAATGCCGTCGTCGGAACGTCGGGCACTAACACGTTGCAACGGGAAACGGGTGGCGGAAACGCGACCTGGACGCTCAACGCAACATCAGGCAACTCCTTCAGTGAAGCTGGGCAGACGCTGACGTTCAGTGGCATGCTGAATCTGATCGGCGGGGACGCCAGCGACAGCTTCAATATCACCGGATCAAACTCGGTTAACATCACGGCTGATGGTGGAGACGACGTATTCAACTTCCTGGACAACGCCGCAGAGATTACCGGGACGATCGATGCGGGAACTGGCAACGACACTCTTAGCTTCAGTGGTGTCACAAGCGGAGTGACTGTTGATCTTGCCTCGCTGACTGACTTCGAAACGATTATTGGCGGAAGCGGGAACGACACATTAGTCGGTGACGGTGGCAATAATCAGTTCCAGATCACATCAGTCGGTGCCGGTGTCGTCACTGATCTCTCTGTCAACTTCCAGGACTTTGAAACTCTGCAAGGGGCTGGCGGCGACGATACGTTCGCTTTGACGAATGACGCGACGATCGGCCGAGTAGACGGCCAGGCCGGTAACGACACTATCGATCTGACTGCTTACACGACAGCACGAACTGTCAATCTGGCTGGTTCGGCGTCAGACGGGTTCAATGGAACAGAATCCGCTCTCGGGACGTTTGCCGGTATCACAACGATCGACTTGAACGGTGGAGTCAGCGGCAATTCACTATCCGGACTGAACAACGACTCTGTCTGGGACCTGGACGCGACGCCAACCTATACAAGCTCATCGCGCGTGTTGAACTTCAGCGGTATGGGATCAATAGCTGGCGGCAGTGCCAACGATATCTTCAACGTCGGTGTCGGTGGGGCGACGCTTGATGTCAATGGCGGAGCAGGTGACGATGAGCTTGTGATTGCCGATCAGGAAAATTTGACAGGCACATTTGACGGTGGCGAAGGGTTCGACACGATCGATCTATCTGCCTACGCAACGTCCACGACGTTTACCGTTCTCGATCATGGAACTGACAACGGCTTCATGCTCAATTCAACGGGCCTGACGGGAGCAGCAGACAACGTCGATACCGTAATCGGTGGTTCAGCGACTGACGAAGTGGTTGGACTGAATCAGCAATCAGCCTGGTCACTGAGCACTATTGATGACACAGTCGACCAGTACTTCACACAGTTCACTGACCCAGGCACAGGAGACGAATTCGGACGAACGCTGTTTGCCAGCGGCATTGAAACCCGTACCGGTGGCAGTGATATCGATACATTCACACTCCAGATGGACCGTCTGGTTACTGGTGTGACGCACACCGTTAACGGGAATGCTGGAAACGACGTCTACTTCCTTGAATTCAACGCAGGCACGTCGTTCAACGCGGCATCCAGCCTGGTCATCAACGGTGGTGATCCATCAGCCGATATCGACAACATCGACACGGTAAGCATCTTTGTCGATAAGGCTGGCGAAATCGCACGCTCGATCGGTGTGACTTACGATTCACCCGTCAGCGGTGATGTCAGTGTGACTGGTCTTGGTGGTGCTTCCGCTCTGGATATCAACACAGTCGAAACTCTCGAAATTGTTGGTGACTCATCAAACGATGACGCTGTGACTGTCACAACGACAGCGACGACCGATTCTGTGACTGTTGTGCCTGCTGTGAATGGCGGCCAGGTCTTTCTCGGTGGGACAACCTCGATGCCAGGAGTCGCTGGTGGTGCGACCGGTCCAGATATCACGATCAGTGGTGTCACCACTACGGCGGGTATTTCAATCGATGGTGGTGCTGCTGCTGACACGCTGGTGTACGACGGCTCGCCGACGGTCACTCCAAGCGGTCCGGGGGCCGGGACACTGTCATCAGCCGGACTCGCCGACGTTGTCTACAGTAGTTTCGAAACGGTAGACGCCACCGGCACGCTGAGCTTCGTCATCGGTGCAACAGGCAATGCGAACGACGGAACAGCCGATACATTCAACGTTGCGATCAACGCAGGGCTGCTGGAAGTTGATGTCAACGGGAGCGCCGTCCTGCAGCAGGACGTATCGACAATCGATCAGCTTGTGATCGAAGGGTCGAATGACGATGACACTTTGACCGTTGACTACTCCAGTGGTAATCCGGTTCCTGCTGGCGGTCTGATCTTTAATGGTGGCGGCCAGACGACGGGAGACTCACTGGTTGTTATCGGCGACGGTATCGGCGCAGGCACCAGTGGAACGTACACGCCGAGTGCAACGACCAATGGTGACGGTGTCGTATCGCTGGACGGTACGACGATTACCTTCACGGGGCTTGAGCCTGTCACAATTTCAGAGATCACGACCTTTGCCTTTGTGACTCCAAATGCTGTCGACATTATCGTTATCGATAGCCCAACTGGTGGCGTAAATCGCGTTACAGGTACCAGTGGTGGTGTGACGTTCGAATCACTGAACTTCAGCGATGTCGCCAGCTTCACTCTGGATGCAGAGACAAACGATGTCGATTCGACCTCGGGCGACAGTATTACCTTTGCCGCAGACCTGCTTGCTGCCAATCTGGCATCGATGTCGGTAAACGGCGGACTGGGTAACGACACGATCGATGCGTTGGCAGTCACTTCTCTCGGCGTTTCGCTCAACGGCGGAAGCGGCGACGACACACTCGTGACCGGCGGCGGCGACGATTTGGTCGACGGCGGCACGGGCACTGACACTGTTCGCCAAACTGCTGACGGTACGCAAACGTTGACAGCGGATACGCTGCTGACCGGCAACGGTACGGATACTCTGGCTGGAATGGAAAGAGCTGATCTGATTGGCGGAGCCGGCGGCGATACGATTTCGGTTGCCGGGTTCAGCGGACAGGCGACGCTCAGTGGTCAGGGTGGCAACGACACACTGACTGGTGGTGCAGGTAACGATTCACTCGACGGTGGGACGGGTAGCGACACTGTTCTTGAAACGGGAGCCGCTGGTTATGTCCTGACAACTTCGCAGTTGACTGGTTCTGGCACGGACAGCTTGACCGATGTCGAAAACGCGAACCTGACTGGCGACGCTGGTGCAAACACGATTGACGCTTCCGGCTTTGTTGGAACCGCTACGACTCTGACTGGTGGAGCGGGCAACGACACCATCACTGGCTCGACCGGACAGGACAGCATTGACGGTGGCGGCGACGATGACACCCTTCAGGGCGCTGCCGGTGCCGACACGATCTTCGGCGACTCCGGCAACGATTTGCTGCTGGGCGGAAGCGGTGATGACAATCTCAACGGGTTCTCTGGTAACGACACCGTCGATGGCGGCTCCGGCAACGACATGATGAATGGTGAAGGTGGGACGGACGTCGTTCAGGCGTCGGGAAGCCTTAACTACACCGCAACGGACTCGCAGATTTCAGATGGTGCTGACACGGACTCGTATTTCGAGTTTGAACTCCTGTCGATCATTGGTGATTCGGCTGCCAACACGATTGATGCCAGTGCTGTGACGATCCCAACGATGTTGGATGGTGGATTCGGCGATGACACGATTACCGGTGGTTCGGGGACGGATTCAATCTTTGGTAACCAGGGTAACGATTCGATCGCCGGCGGAACTGGCGACGACACGATCGATGGCGGTGCAGATAATGACACGCTGGTCGGCGGTGGGGGGACGGACACGCTGAGCGTGACTGCCAATACCTCGCTGACGATTTCAGCGACGCAAACTTCTGGAAACGGTACCGACACCTTCAGCGAGTTCGAGCAGGCCATTCTTACAGGTGGCGTTGGTAACAACCGGCTGGACGCATCGAATGCGACGGTCGACGTGACTCTCCTGGGGCTCGATGGTAACGACACGCTGCTTGGTGGAGGCGGGAACGATCTGCTTGACGGTGGCGACGGAATCGATGCCTCTGAATTTACCGGAAGCAACATCGTTCTGACGGACGGTTCGATTCCGGGAGCTGGGTCAGACGTCACGATTTCACTTGAGAGTCTGCAGCTTGTTGCTGACGGTGCAGGCAGCATCATCGATGCCAGTGCTTACACACTTGGCCCGGTCACAATTATCGGGTCGGGCGGTGCTGATACGCTGCTTGGTGGTTCGGGTGACGACTTGATTCTGGCAGGTGCTGGTGCGGACAGTGTCGAAGGCGGTGGCGGAGCCGACAACCTGATGGGCGGTGCCGGTAATGACACCATGAATGGTGGAGAGGGCATTGACTCGATCAGCGGCGGAAGTGGCAGAGACTTGCTGAGCGGTGACGCTGGAACGGACGTGCTGAGGGGTGGCGGTGGTTCTGACACGCTGCAAGGCGGTACGGATGACGATACGCTGTTTGGTGATGCTGGTGCTGACACTATCTTCGGCGAAGATGGCACTGACCAGTTGTTTGGCGGATCCGGTAACGATGGCCTCAACGGTGGCTCGGGCAATGACATAGTCAACGGTAACAGCGGAAATGATACGCTGCTCGGCCTCACTGGAATGGACACGCTACTGGGTGGTTCAGGTCGTGACGTGCTGATCGGTGGCGACGACGACGACACGGTTCGTGGGCAGGGCGGAGCTGACACGATGGCCGGAAACGGTGGAAGCGACAAGATTGAGTCGACGGGTTCCGACACGATTGATGAAGCGTTCAGCGAGTCGCTCTTCCCTGAACTCCTTGGCCTGTAAGAGAGTTCTGCTGGCCGGTGAGACCTCAGGTGTTGACGTCTCACTCACTCGCTCGTCATGCGAACAGTCACTGGATTTCGTTGAAGTCAGTAAGCGTTTTGAGTTAGGGGGCAAATGCCCTGGTTGCTGGCCAGGGACGTTTCTGGATTGAATCGGGGATACCGCGACAAACAAAAAGAGGCCGGGCAATCACTTGCCCGGCCTCTTTCATTATTCAGGGGATGATCTGCCGTGTGGCAGGTTCAAACCTATCTCTTTTTGGTGGCTCGGCGAGTCCGGGTTGCCTTGGCTTTGCTGGCCTTTGCTGCACCAGTTTTAGCCTTTGTGGACTTACTGGCTGTTGTTTTGGCAGTGCTTTTAGCGCCTCGAGTTGTTTTAGCTTTGGTCATCTTTGCTGCTCCGACTTTTGCTTTGGCCGATTTGCTGACCGTAGCCTTGGCTGTTCGAGTCGTTCTGGCTTTGGTTGCCTTAGCAGTTCCAGCCTTTGCTTTGGTCGATTTGCTGACCGTGGCCTTGACAGTGCTTTTAGCCGCTCGAGTCGTTTTGGCTTTGGTTGCCTTAGCAGCTCCAGCCTTTGCTTTGGTCGACTTGCTGACCGTAGCCTTGGCAGTGCTCTTTGCTGTTCGAGTCGTTTTAGCTTTGGTTGCCTTAGCAGCTCCAGCCTTTGCTTTGGTCGACTTGCTGACCGTAGCCTTGGCAGTGCTCTTTGCTGTTCGAGTCGTTTTAGCTTTGGTGGCCTTAGCAGCTCCAGCCTTTGCTTTGGTCGACTTGCTGACCGTAGCCTTGGCGGTGCTCTTTGCAGCGCGTGTCGCTTTTGCTTTGGTGGCCTTTGCTGCTCCAGCTTTCGCTTTGGTCGACTTGCTGGCAGCAGGCTTCGCAGAACTCTTTGCCTTGGTTGTCGCTTTCCGTGCAGTAGACTTGGTCGCCATTCCGTTGGCTCCTTTGAGATCGTCCTGGGCACCTCTTTGATTGAACGATCAGTTGCTTCGCCTGGGTACCCGGGTTGGAGCGAAACAACCATTAGTTTCTTTTCGCCGCAAAGCACGAACATCAGAGCTCGTTCGGCGATTTCAGCTGCATATTTCGGCCATGTTGGCCGCGTTTAATTCGTCGATACGACTGTCAGGTTATCTTGATATATACGTTACGTCTGCCTGGAAGACGGGATTGTTATTCGTCCTGGGAAAGTGGGTCAACTGCAAAATATGGCGCAGCAACGGTTTGTCGATCCTGGAAAAGTCGTAAGTTGTTCTACACGGTCGTCCGGGCGTCGACATAACTTGAATTGAAACGGCCATCGAGCGGGCGAATTCTCACACGTTGCATGTCGGATTCCCTTTGCTTGACGACGTCGTGTCTTGCCTGAACAATCGCGGTGGGTTGCTCATTACACTCGCGAATTGAGCGACAGAAGGACCCGGATTTTAACGCTGTACCGCATCGAGCGACGCGCTGCGGATAGCTCAATATTTTTCATTCACAATCTGCTTTCTCATACGGAATTCCAATGTTTGATGCGATTCAGGCGGCACGTGCGGACGCGATTCTTGGTCTTATGGACGCGTTCAGAAACGACGCGAATCCTGACAAGGTCAATCTGACAGTCGGCGTCTACAAGGACGAGACAGGGGGGACACCGGTTCTGAAGTCCGTCAAAGTGGCGGAAGCGAAATTGCTGGAAGGTGAATCCAGCAAAGGTTATCTGCCGATCGGAGGCCTGGGCGAATTCTGCGACCTCACTCAGGATTTGTACTTCGGAAACGGTCACGAGGTCGTCTCATCGGGTCGTGCGGCCACGTTTCAGACGCCAGGTGGAACGGGCGCATTGCGAGTCGCTGCAGACTTTATTCATCAGAACTTCCCGACAGCGTCGATCTGGTGCAGCACTCCGACGTGGCCGAATCACCCAAAGGTGTTTACGGCAGCGGGAGTCAACGTTGAGCATTATCCATATTTCGCCGCCGATTCGCACGGCGTCAACATCGAAGGCATGCTGGACGCGATCAAGGCTGCGCCAGTGGGCGACGTGATATGTTTGCACGCTTGCTGCCATAACCCGACTGGCGCTGATCCGTCAGCTGAGCAATGGGGGCAGATTGCCGATGCCGTTTATGCCCGCGGGTTGTTGCCATTTCTCGATTTTGCGTACCTCGGATTTGGCGACGGAATCGATTCCGACCGTTCTGCGCTGATCGAGTTTGCTCGACCGGGAGCTGAATTGCTGGTCGCGTCCTCTTACTCCAAGAATTTCGGGCTCTATCGTGAGCGGGTTGGAGCTTTGACCGTTGTCACGGCAGACGCCGCATCGGCAAAGACTGTGGCCAGCCAGGTTAAGGCGACGATTCGAACGAATTACTCAAATCCTCCGTCGCACGGAGCGTCGATTGTTCGCGAAATCCTTGTTGACCAAGTCCTGCGTCAGCAGTGGGACGGCGAACTGTCCGAAATGCGGGAACGTATTAACGGGATGCGGAAGCTGTTTACTCAGACAATGGCCGAACGACTGCCAGACCGGGATTTTTCATTCATTGAGCGTCAACGCGGCATGTTTTCCTATTCCGGGCTGACAGCCGATCAGGTTGACACACTTCGTCAGAAGTTTTCGATTTACATTGTACGTGACGGGCGGATCAACGTTGCGGGGATCAATCCCGGCAATGTCGGACCTCTCTGCGATGCGATGTCGTCGGTCCTTGGAGCCGGATAGTTGTGGCACGGGTCGATTGCGGCACGGGTCGATTGCGGCACGGGTCGATTGCGGCACGGGTGAAGAGGCTCTCTGACTTGTCTGTCAGCATGGATATGTGTCCGCTTAGCATCGCCGATTCAGACAGAATTGCACTGGTTGCTAAACGGAAACCGGTTACCCACAATGTGTAACGGCGGCAGCCAGATGCGACGCGGCCAGGAATCAGTACCTGGATTTCTTGATGGACCGACGCTCTGGCAGTATTGACGCGGTAGTGTCTTGCACTGCCGCAGTCGAGTGAGAGCCATTTTAAGTGACCTCGGGACTTCTATCCGGATGTCCAAGATTGTTTCGGTTGTCCGATACACCTCAGAAGGATGCGTACAAGATGGATAAGACGGCCAAAGTTGTACTCGACGGACAGGAATACGAGTTGCCAGTTGTCGTCGGGACGGAAGACGAAGTTGGGATCGACATCTCGAAGTTTCGCGGGACTTCAGGGGCCATCACGCTGGATTCCGGGTACGCAAACACCGGCTCGTGCAAGAGTGAAATTTGCTTCATTGATGGTGAAAAAGGCATTCTGCGTTATCGTGGATATCCGATTGAGCAGCTTGCTGAACACGCAAAGTTTCCGGAAGTAGCCTATCTTCTGATCAATGGAGAACTGCCGACCGCTGCTCAGTACGAATCCTTCCGCCAGGATCTGACTTATCACAGCATGATCCACGAAGACATGAAGAAGTTCTTCGAGGGATTTCGGCACACCGCGCATCCGATGGCGATTCTGTCGGCGATGGTGACGTCGCTGTCGAGCTACTATCCGGAATCCACTGAAGAAAATCAGGACCACGACATCATTCGCCTGCTGGCAAAAGTTAAAACCGTTGCCGCTTACGCCTATAAGAAATCAATGGGGCAGCCATTTGTTCATCCGCAGAATAAACTGGCCTATTGCGCAAACTTTCTGCACATGATGTTTTCTGTACCGACCGAACCCTATGAAGTCGACCCGGTACTCGAAGATGCTTTAAACGTTCTGCTGATCCTGCACGCGGACCACGAGCAGAACTGCTCAACGTCAACCGTTCGAATGGTCGGTAGCAGTCAGGCTAATCTTTACGCATCGATGTCGGCTGGAATCTGTGCGCTTTGGGGCCCGCTCCACGGTGGAGCGAATCAGAAGGTCATTGAGATGCTGGACATGATTCAGCAGGACGGTGGCGGCATCGGCAAGTATGTCGACAAGGCCAAAGATAAGTCCGATCCATTCCGCCTGTTCGGTTTCGGGCATCGCGTCTACAAGAATTTCGATCCTCGCGCGACGATCCTCAGAAAGTCAGCAGAAAGCGTTCTGGATCGACTGGGCGTCCACGACCCAATGCTTGAAATCGCCAGGCAGCTCGAAGAAGTCGCCCTGAAAGACGAGTACTTCATCGAACGAAACCTGTATCCGAACGTCGATTTCTACAGCGGTATTATCTACCGCGCGATGGGAATTCCGACCGACATGTTCACCGTGATGTTTGCTCTTGGCCGCTTGCCCGGCTGGATTGCTCACTGGAAAGAACTACGCAACGATCCATCCAGTCGGATCAACCGACCGCGGCAAATCTATACCGGAGCGAATGAACGCAACTACGTTCCTGTTGGGGATCGAAGCTAGCGCTGTGTCGACATTCATAGACCGGTTTGGCTTTACAGACTGAAGATTGAGGGGACGAATCGATGGTTAAGACTGCTTCAACGATGCTCCAGCTTGGGACCAGGGCTCCTGAGTTTTCATTGTCGAATATTGACAGTTCAGTGGTTTCGCTGGCCGACTTCGCGGATAAGAAAGGGCTGTTGGTTGTCTTCATGTGCAACCACTGTCCGTTCATTAAACATTTGCGGAAAGAGCTTGCGGAATTCTGCAACGAATACCAGGGCAAAGGACTCGGAGTCGTCGGGATCAGTTCCAATGACGTCGCCAATTATCCGGACGACAGCCCGGAAAAGATGGTTGAGGAAGCCACCGATGCCGGTTACCAGTTCCCTTATCTTTATGACGAAAGTCAGGAAGTTGCAAAGGCCTATAAGGCGGCCTGCACTCCTGATTTCTTCCTGTTTGAAGCTGACATGACTCTGGCCTACCGAGGTCAGTTCGATGACAGTCGGCCAGGGAATGATCTGCCAGTGACCGGTGCCGATCTGCGAGCCGCGTGTGATCAGGTTCTGGCAGGTGAGCCCGTTCCTGTGGAGCAAAAGCCAAGCATTGGCTGCAACATTAAATGGATCGAAGCTCCTGAGTATTTCACTGGTGAGCCGGCAGTTGTTTAAGACGAGGGGCGGCCCAGAGTCGCTCAGAATTTGAGGCTGATCCCGTTATCCCGTTTCCGAACCCGGCACTTTGGCTGTCGCTCAAGGTATGCTCTCATGGCTCTGACGATTCGGCTTCGTGAAAAGACATCCATCCCGGTTGAGGTAGACTCTATTCGGATGGACGAAGTGCGGAGCCAGTCTGTCGATGAAGTCAAAGCGACGCTCGTTCAGTACGGCAACAGGCAGCTGCCGCTTTGCGATTTCTTTGACGTCGAAGGCTCGGCAGCTGACGATTCGGAAATCGTGTGGGAAGGTGATTGCTCTCACGTGAAGTTGATCGGAGCGAATCTCACGAGCGGAAAGATTCGTGTCGAAGGCAATTCGGGTATGCACCTTGGTGCCGAGATGACCGGTGGCGAGATCGTTGTGAGCGGCAATTCGGGCGATTGGGTCGGAGCAGAAATGCGAGGCGGCCGGATTCACGTTCTCGGGAATGCTGGTCAGCTTGTTGGTTCTGTTTATCGTGGTGGTCACCGTGGAATGACGGGCGGCGAAATCATCATTGATGGCGATGCTGGAAACGAAATCGGCCATGCCATGCGTCGAGGCATGATTGCTGTCGGCGGTCGGTCTGGTGATGCTCCGGGCGTGTCAATGATCGCCGGGACAATTCTGTTGTTTGGTCAGGCTGGCATTCGACCGGGGCCAGGCATGCGTCGTGGAACGATTGTCTTTTTTGATGGCGAGTCTGCCCCGGAAATGATTCCAACATTTCGCGCGACTGGCGTTTGCAGGCCGACATTCATGCGGCTGTATCTTCAGCATTTGAAGTCGTTGGGTTTTTCATTACCGGACGGCGCATTGGACGCCCGGTTTCATCGCTACAACGGCGACTTCCTTGAATTGGGCAAGGGCGAGATCTTTGTCCGAGCCGATCTGAACTAACTCGGTCCCCACATGTCCGATCAGGTCAACATCGCCGAGCGGCTGCGAGAGTCCGCGAGACTTTATCCGCATCAGAAAGCTGTAGTGTTTCCGGTTGGCCGTGATTCACTTGGCAGAGTGACATACTCACATCTTACGTTTACACAGCTTGACGACGAGAGTGACCGGCTGGCTACAGGGCTGGTCGATTTTGGTGTGCAGCCGGGGCATCGTTTGGTGTTGATGGTGCGTCCCAGCCTGGAGTTTATCGCGCTCACGTTTGCTTTGTTTAAGACGGGAGCGGTCGCCGTTCTGATCGACCCGGGTATGGGACGATCGAATATTTTCGACTGTCTCGAAACGGTCGAACCAGACGGCTTTGTCGCGATTCCGATTGTCCAGGCTGTTCGGACATTAAATCGTCGGAAGTTTCCCAATTCCAGACTCAACGTCACCGTCGGCGGGCGACGTTGGTTCTGGGGCGGCACGACGTATGAAGAGCTGGTGAATACGTCGAGAGACGAGTTTCAGTCTGCAGGCACAAAGGCAACGGACCCTGCAGCCATCATTTTTACCAGCGGCAGCACTGGGCCGCCGAAAGGCGTTACCTACGAACACGGGATGTTTGAAGCTCAGGTCCAGCTTCTTCAGCAGCACTATGATATTCAGCCGGGTGAAGTTGACCTGCCGGGATTTCCGCTGTTTGCGCTGTTCAACTCGGCGATGGGCGTGACGACTGTCATTCCCGATATGGACCCGACAAAGCCAGCACAGGTCGATCCGTTGTTGATTCTGGAGGCGATCCGCGATCAGGGAGTCACTCAGGCATTCGGTTCACCGGCGATCTGGAATCGAATCGGTCGGCACTGTGAAGCAACCGGCGAGAAACTGGGTTCGTTGAAGCGAGTACTGTCTGCCGGCGCTCCGGTGCCGGTCCACGTTCTGGATCGAATGTTGAAATCGTTCGAGCACGACGACGCGGATATTCACACACCGTACGGAGCAACGGAGTCGTTGCCAGTCGCTTCAATTTCCGGGCGAGAAGTACTGAGCGAAACCGCGAAGCGGTCACGGCGTGGAGCGGGAACTTGCGTTGGCCGATTGTTTCCGCAAGTGAGCGTTCGAATTATCGAGATCACGGATGGGCCAATCGAGCAAATCGGTGACACTCGCGAATTGCCGCGTGGTGAGATCGGCGAGATTCTTGTTCAGGCTCCGTCCACAACGCGGGAGTATTTTCGCAGCCCGGACGCGACGACACTTGCCAAGATTGCCGGCGACGACGGCAGATTCTGGCATCGAATGGGAGACGTCGGCTGGTTTGGCGAAGACGATCGGCTCTGGTTCTGCGGGAGGAAGGCACACATAGTGGAAGCGGCCGCGGGGAGAATGTTTACAATTCCGTGCGAAGCGATCTTTAACGAGCACAAGCGAGTTTTCCGATCGGCCCTGGTTGGCGTTGGTGCCAAGCCAGATCAGAAGCCAGTGATCATCGTCGAACCCGAAGCGGGGAAGTTTTCAGAATCCGAATCAGACCAGAAGAAGTTTGGGGAGGAACTTCTGCAGCTCGGTCGCGAGTCGTCACTGACCGAGTCGATTGAAACAGTATTGTTTCATCGGTCACTGCCGGTCGACATCCGCCACAACGTGAAGATATTTCGCGAGAAGCTGGCACCGTGGGCGGAGGAGCAGCTTCGAATTTGAGGGACCAGGAGATTCACGGATATGCACGGACGTGGTTTTCCTTCCCACACTGTCTCGTGAATTCCGTCGTCAGGCCATCCAGATGCAGATTCGACTGTTGCCGGGGTTGGTACACAAACACAGGTCGGTTGAGCATTATCGCTCGACCGGCCTGTTTGATGATTGACGACGTGTATTGCTAGACGATGCCGTTACTTTTTAGATAAGCGATGACTTCGTTGGCGAGTTCTTCGATGCCTTTGTTGTCGGCGTCAAGGACCAGTTCAGCGTTCTCTGGGGCTTCGTATGGATCGACGATTCCAGTGAATCCTTTGATTTCTCCGGCACGAGCCTTCTTGTAGAGGCCTTTCGGATCGCGGGCTTCGCAGGTTTCCAGCGATGCGTTGACGTAGATTTCGATGAACTGGCCCGCTGGCAGCAGTTCTCGAACAGCGTCACGGTCAGCTCGGTATGGTGAGATGAACGCAGCCGTTGTGATCACGCCAGCGTCCGTGAACAACTTTGCGACTTCACCGATTCTGCGGATGTTTTCCGTTCGGTCGCCGGAAGAGAAACTGAGGTTTTTGTTCAGGCCCATGCGAACGTTGTCGCCATCCAGGACGTAAGTTCGTTTGCCTTGACCGTTTAGTTTGTAGTCGACTTCGTTGGCCACAGTGCTTTTTCCGCAGGCGCTCAGGCCGGTGAACCACAGAACGGCTCCTTTATGACCGGCGAGTTTGCAGCGATCTTCGCTCGTAACAAGATGCTCGTGCCACGTTACGTTAGTTGCTTTCTGCTCAGTCATGCTGGGGGATCCCGTATCCGGGGTGTCTGAAATCCGGCTTCAAAGGTCACGCCGCGTGCCCTGATCCGTGTGTTTTTACAGCGGAAAACCTCAATGGCGGGCATCCTAGGGAAGAGCCGCAGGTGAGAAAAGTGACGGAACGCAGTCAGTACTTTCGGAACTCTGGGGCCAGGTGTATTTTGCTTGTTGCAGATTTGGTGGCGAAAAATGTTTTGACGATCAGAAATGTCACGGTTAGAGTTTTGGTGATCGCCCGGACTTCCGATGCGTCGAACGGAGTCTTTTGATGTGTCTGGAGATTCCAGAAAACCAGAGTCAAGGATGGCTGCAGGGATTACGATCCTCCGCAGCGTTGAGCGTTTTCGAGACAGCTCCGTAGATTCACACCCTGTACCGAATTGTGTTGCGCCGATCCGTGAACCGGCGGTCGCGTTGAAGTCATTGGTGGAGCCGATGGTTCGAGGTTGATGATGTGATCGATACTGGAAGGCCACTTCTGAGCGTTCTCGGAACGGGCCGATTCAGATCAAGGAGGAGTTGCATGGATGTACGGATTGATCGGGCGGAGACTGAGCTTGTTGCTCACGAGCATTTGCTGGCAGCAGTGATCGAGAGCGTTGCCCACCGCACGAACGGGCAGATTCGTGAGCTGACGGTGTCAATTACTGGTCATGTTGCGAAGCTTAGTGGTAAGACTTCGCGGTACTACTACAAACAGCTTGCGACGAGCGGTGTGCAGGACGGCGGATTTGGTCTCGAGGTCGAAAACGAGATTTCAGTCGGCATTCGTTAGCGCGTACGACAGCAGGTACGGTTTTAATTTGTGCTGTGCTTCGTTGGACGCGACTGCCAGTCCTGAAGCAGCGGCAGTTCGTCGTCATCTGGTCCGGCTACCGGCGAATCGGCGGTTGAACTCGTCTGGATCAAAAGCGTCTTTCCTGCGAACGTTCTGCCGCGCTTCCTGAAGCAGTCGTTGAACGTTGCTTAGTGGAGTTGGGGAATCGACCGATTTGGGCTTCCGCTGGTTGCTGCCAAAGATTGGTGGATCGACTGGTTGGATCGGCTCGCCCGACGCGGGTGAAGCCCCCGCACTGCCAGGGCCAGACTGGCTTTGGGGGGTGGCCGGGCCCGAACCGTGCTTCTCACTCGGTTTAGATTCTGGCGAAGTCGGCCGCAGCGATTTTTTGCCATCGAACGCCGGTGAATTTGAAGCTGGCGACTTGTTTGAGAACGCGGTTGTTTCGCCTGACTGCAACTCGAAGCTAAGTTCCCTGGCGGCAGTTTTCATCCAGGTTTGAAGAGTTGCCATTTGAACTGTTCCGTATCGACCGTTGAAAATCGTTTTGCCGACGTGTGTACCGCGGACAATTTTCGTGAGTCGCGTTCGGTTGTTTGGTCCCGGCTGCAGATCTTTCAGAACGGCCGCCAGGTTTCGTTCCGAGACGATGCGAGAATTGCCGGAGCCGCTTCGCAATTTCGTCAGCTTAAATTCGTTTTTCGCTGCCGATCCGTGGCACCGGGCGTTGCCGCACTTGTTGAGAAGTAGTGGCTGAATGCTGGCGACGAATTCACGAGCCGTATCTGGGCTCAACCCAGAAAGGCTTTGTACTTCATTGTCCGGGACTTCGGTTTCACGCTTTCTCAGAATAACGACATCGGTCGGTTGCTCGGAAGGCTCGGGTTGCGGCGTTCGTCGGTGAATTTCGTTGTCGATTCGATTCAGCATTAATCGTGCTGTTTCGTTAACAGGATCTTTCTCCAGCGCGTCGCGGAGTTCACGTGCGGCTTCGGCGAGGATGTTTTGACTGAGGCACCATTCAGCGAGCCGCAGGTGGGAAGCAACGGTGGGACGGCCATTTTGAATCCGCAATCGGAGGTAAGCTCCATGGAGGTCGTCCGCGTCGAGGTGAACCTGCTCAAAAGGAATTACGGCGTTTCCGCGATCCGTCGAAATCAGCCAGCCGGTTGAGATTGTCTTGATTCGACCTTTCATAACACGGCCGGTTCGCAGGACGAGGATTCGCTCTCCCGGCTGAATGCTGGATGGGTTATTGATGCTCGACCCCGCCGGGCCAATGAAACTTGATTGGGCGGTCGCAGCGTTTTGAGCAATCACACACATGCTTCCAGCGAATACCAGATGGAAGGCCAGAAGTTTTTTCCATGTCACGTTTGGGTGGGATGAATGTTTTCGAAGAATGTTCGAGTCTGACATTTCGATGTTGCTTCTTCGAGTTCGAGAGACGATTGAGTTTGTTTCGCAGACATTTCGTGACGCCCGCTTTTCGTCTGGAGTGCGCACCTGACAGCAAAGGGCATCAAGGAGTCGGGCTGATTTCCGGATGAATCAGCAACACCTCGTCATCAGATATTTGTGTGCTGTGGCCCGAATTGTTTGAAATTCCGGGAAGCTGCGATGACAACCTGTTGGTCTGGGTGTCGGTCAGAATTGAATTCGCTCGTTCTTTACCTGGTGGGCCTTGAAATGTGAATTCAGTCTGCATCAGTCCTGAAACGGAAACGTCGGCTGCGTCGAGAGCCTGGTGCTCACTGCTGTTGCTGCCCTGCCACGAGGCCAATCTCACAAAGCTACCCGCAAAAGAATCTTCGCCTTCAAAAGTAACACGTTCGTGCCACGCGAGTTGCAGCCGTCCGCCCACGAATGTAATCAACGATTCCGCTTCGTTTACTGATTGATGCCGCAGCTCAAAGACGCTCGAAACCGGCTTGATAGTCAAACGTGATTTCCAGGGAGCCGTGTTTCTCAGGTCGATTGCGATCAGGCTTCCGCTATCACGGAGTGTGGTTTGTTCGATCTCGAATGTGTTGTCGCCGTTCGACGCTCGGCCCGTTGCGATGAACAGGGGGCCGCCACCGAGCTTCAACGTGTTGAGGCAGCGAACTTTTTGACCGGGAGCAGTGAGCATGATTGACGAATGCGAACCGGCGAGTTGGCAGTTGATGAATTCGAGATGACCAGCGAGTGGGTCTGACGCGTCGATCGGTGCCCACTGGATCGCCAGTCCAGAAGAGAGTGTCGGCGAGACCGCCGGCACTCCGCTTTGCGACATTGCTGAAAGCGGCGTCAGGAAATTGCATTTGCGACAGGTCAGCTTCTGTGAGTGGATTTGGGACATTGATGCCAGGGTTGAGGCCGGATTCGGCTTCAAACGAAGTTCGACGTTTTCGAGAGTGACTTCTATGGCTCGAAGCCGCAAAGGTCGAGTCGCGATTACGATGGTCGCTGGAACGTCCGTCGCGCCGCGGATGATGAGATGACTACCCGGCCACGATATTGAGGTGGCGTCATAGTTGCCCGGTTCTGATAAAAGTACGAGGCCGTACGGATCGGGTTCTGGCAGTGGCAATAGCCCGAAATCCTGTGGTACGGGCTGCGGCTTTTGTCGTACGACAGAGCCTGTTCGTTGTTGGGTACGTCGACGTGGCGTTGTTGCCAGAGTTTCGCCGTTGCCGTTGACCAGTTTCAGCGTCGCTGTTGTTCCTGGGGACTCGTCGGAGCCAGTTGGTGATTCTGTTACTGGCTGAGCAGCAAGCGATTCGTCGGTTACCGATCCGTCGTTGCCGATGCTTTCGACGAACCTTTGCGGCAATCGTGCGAGAACGAGGTTGCGTGCTGTTGCGTCAAAGGTGAGCAGAGCTCCGATTGCGACGAGTACTGCCGCACAAGCGCAGGCTATTGACCTTGCCGTTTGGTGCGTCGGTGAAGACTGCGACGTCCTTCGAACGGGCTGCTGAAACCCAGAAGCGAATTTCGCAAGCCGGCGTCTGGTAGATCGACCGGCCGGTTTGATGCTGACAGCTTGCGTTGAGAGAGCCATGTCTGACGAATTCTTCGCTTGCTTTTCGTCTTCAGGCTTCGAAGTTTTGTTGTCTGGTCGTCGGATGCCCTGTCGGCTGATTGGCGTCCGTTCGCGAGTTCCGTCGACGAGGAGTTCTCTCGCGTTTCTCGGTCGGCGAGTGGGTACGGGGTCGGTTAACCAATTAATGGTCCGGGCCAGTTGGTCCGGAGTGTCGGGAGCGAACTCGCGGATGTCGGAGAGCCGTTCGGTCTGATGAGCAGCCAGTCTGGCAAGTGGATCTCCCGTCGGGAAAGCAGGCCGCCCTGCAAGGACTTGCCACAACGCGAACCCGAGCGCGTATAGATCTGACCGAGGCGTCGCGGCAGCACCCGTGCCGATGAGTTCAGGGGCGATTCCGTCATTCTGTTCAGGAGAGATATGCGCACTTATTTTCAACTCGGGGTGTATCGCTGTCCGAATTCCAGAATCGACGAGAACGGCTTGTCCAGACGGCAGGAGTCGAATATTGCTGAGCAGGATTTCGCCGTGAACAATACCCGCTTCGTGTAAGGCTGCCAGAGAATCCAGAAGCTGTCGAGCGATGGCGTCGACGTCTGCCGCAGGCAAGCGTCCGCGCCGGAGCAGGATTTCCGAAAGCGACAGTCCATCAACCCATCGGCTGACAATCGCCAGTTCTGTGTTGAGCTTGTCTGAACGTTTTCGCGATAGTGCTTTTGTTTTGTGACGAGCGCGACTTACGCCGGCTTTTGTTCCGCGTTTTTTTGACGTTGAGACCGTGCCAGTCTGCCGCGACGCTCGCGTTGCCGCACTCTCGTTCAATTTTTCGGAAGAAGCCAACTCTGGAATCGGAGCGTCCGGAACTTCGGACACGCTATGCGGGACAATGACGCCGGGCTGCGTCAGTCCCGGTGATTTTTCTGTCAGTTGATTGAGTCGGTCGTTGATGGATTTGCGAAGTTCGGAGGGAACGATGACTCTTTTGATTACGCATTGCCCTTGTTGATCGGGCAGGCGAGCGAGGTAGGTCGCCGATCGGTGACTTTTCCCAATTCGGTCTTCGACAATGCACGGGCCGATACGCAGTAATTCGGGCTGATCGGCTTCGATTGCCTGAGCCTGCCAGGATGTCAGCAGGCGTCGTTGGACAAGTGCGTCCAGCCAGACTGAGTCAAATGCTGGCAGGTCAGCGGAAAGTGCCTTCACTCGGGACGCGCAGCGGCGAAGATCGCGGGGTGAGCACAGCTGCAAACCCAGCAGAATCTGTTGAAGTCGGCGTGACGGAGGCTCGACCACGAAAGAGGGAGTCCTTTCCCGACGCGTGGTTTTGAGGGGATTTTTGAACGGTTGCGAGAAATGACGCTTGAACGGTGAGAAATTCGACCAGTTGGCTGTTCGTAAGCAATGATTACCCACAGCCAGCCGATGGTCGAATCGATGTTCGTGTTGATCTGCAGAATTGAGGAGCGGGGTTTATCTCAGATTGTCGAAAATGCGGCAAGATGACACCGGAGGTGTGTCATTAGCGAGATTGGTTGGAATTCTGCTGGGATTTCGGCGTATGGATGAGTTCGTTGGGATGCGAAGTTTAGAGATGAATCATGCAATTTAGATCGGTGTGGGAAATGCGGAGAAGTTTTGCCACCGCAGGCTTTTCAGATTGCCTTGACATGCCCACAATACCTGACATAGGACTCGCGCTGTTCACTGGATGAAGTTACTTGAGGCTGGGTAATCAATCCCGGTTTTATGTCTACAACATGCCTGTGATTCCCGTCGAAGTCCCCATTTCTGTCGGTAGCCCATAACTCGCCGTCGGAATTGAAGTTTTTCGGCCCGACCTACTGGTTCGAAATGTGCCCGCCATTTATCGCCCCTTGAATTTCCCACCTATCTGTCGCACGGCTGAACGCCGTCACCAGGCAGCCTAGAAAACCGCAGACTTCTTTTGAAATCCTGCTGGCCGCTTTGCGACGTTGTGCCTTTAAAACTACACCAGCGGCGATCATCCTCTGAGGAGTGTTTAAGTAATGTCATCGACAGTCGATGTACCGGAAGCGGAAAAGCAGGGCGAAGGTAAGAAAAAAGAAACCGTCGAAACCGTCGTCGTTCGATTCTGCGGTGATAGTGGTGACGGCATGCAGCTTGTCGGGACGCAGATGACAAACGTCTCTGCCGTCTACGGCAATGATGTCAGTACATTGCCCGACTTCCCCGCTGAAATTCGTGCCCCGGCCGGAACCCTGGCTGGCGTTTCCGGCTATCAGTTGTGTTTCTCGAATCACGATATTTTCACGCCGGGGGATGCTGTCGACACGCTGGTTTCGATGAATCCTGCTGCGTTGAAGACAAATGTTGCCGATCTGAAGCGTGGCGGGACGCTCATTGTCAACGAAGACGCGTTCGATAAGAGCAACATCGCGAAAGCGACCTACGAGTCGAATCCGCTCGACGATGAGGACATGCTTCAGCCTTATCGTGTGCATAAGGTGCCGATGACTCGCCTCACGCGAGATGCTGTTGAAGGACTTGGCTTAACTGTTCGAGAGGCGGACCGTTGCAAGAACTTCTTCGCACTCGGTCTGATCTACTGGCTGTACGAGCGCGACGCGACTCCGACCGAAGAATGGGTGAAGGCTAAGTTCGCCAATAAACCAGAAATTCAGGAAGCGAACCTGCGAGCACTTCGTGCTGGTTACAATTTCGGGTTCTCGACCGAATCCTTCACCGTCCATTACCACGTCGAGCCTGCTCAGCTTCCGCCGGGTAAGTATCGCAAGCTTACCGGTAACGAAGCGACGGCTCTTGGGCTGATTACCGCTGCCAAGCTGGCTGATCGTGGATTGTTCTATGCCGGGTACCCGATCACGCCAGCGAGTGACATTCTTCACGAACTGTCAGCTCACAAAAACTTCAACGTTAAGACCTTCCAGGCTGAAGACGAAATCGCCGCAATGTCGGCGGCTGTCGGTGCTGCCTACGCGGGGCAGCTTGCGGTGACCGCAAGTTCTGGTCCAGGTATTTGCCTTAAAGGCGAAGCAATGGGCCTTGGTATGATTACCGAATTGCCGATGATCATCGTCAACGTTCAACGCGGTGGTCCGAGTACAGGGCTGCCAACCAAGACAGAACAGGCTGACCTGTTGCTTTCGATGTTCGGTCGAAACGGCGAATCACCGCTGCCAATTGTCGCGGCTCAAAGTCCTGGTGATTGCTTCCACGCTGTTCAGGATGCGATGAATATTGCTGTGAACTTCATGGTTCCTGTCGTGTTCCTGACAGACGGCTACATCGCGAATGGTGCCGAACCCTGGCGAATTCCGACTCAGGAAGAATTGAAGCCAATCGAGGTCAAGCATCAGATGGAACCAAACGGCGACGGCGAATATCTACCATACAAGCGGGATGAGAAACTCGCTCGTCCATGGGCCGTTCCAGGCACGCCAGGGTTGGAACACCGCGTTGGTGGCATCGAGAAAGCAGACGTAACCGGACACGTCAGCTACGACCCGGAAAACCATGAGTACATGGTCAAGTTGCGAGCACGAAAAGTCGCCGGGATCGAAAACTTCATACCTGATCAGAAAGTTGACGGACCCGATTCCGGTGACGTCCTTGTGATTTCCTGGGGCGGCACTTACGGAGCTGTTCGGACGGCTGCTCGAGAACTTCAGTCAGCGGGTAAGTCAGTATCGCATGCCCACTTGCGGTTTTTGAATCCGTTTCCAAAGAACCTCGGAGATATAATCAGTCGTTTCAAGCACGTACTCGTTCCCGAACTGAACATGGGACAGCTTCGAATGCTGCTTCGGGATCGCTACCTCGTCGACGCCAAGGGGCTTAACAAGATTAAAGGCAAGCCATTTCTGATTTCTGAAGTCGTCGAAGCCATCGAAAAAATGCTCTAGATCGTCTTTGATTCTAAATCGTCTCCACCAGCACTGAAACCACTTTTCTAATACACCATTCTTAAAGCAATCGGCCATGAGCACAGACCTGCCAGTTCTCTCTCCGAAAGATTTCGCCAGCGACCAGGAAATTCGCTGGTGTCCTCGTTGCGGCGATTACTCGATTCTCGCCCAGATGAAGAAAGTTCTTCCAACGCTGGGAATTCCCAAAGAGAAATTCGTCTTCGTGTCAGGAATCGGTTGTTCCAGCCGCTTTCCTTACTACATGGATACGTACGGGTTCCACAGTATCCACGGTCGTGCGCCAGCAATCGCAACGGGGATCAAGCTGGCTCAACCGGGGCAACAGGTGTGGGTCATCACTGGCGACGGCGATGCTCTTTCCATCGGTGGCAATCACCTGATGCATGCCATTCGGCGAAACGTCGACTTGAAGATCATCCTTTTCAACAATCAGATTTACGGTCTGACCAAGGGGCAATACTCACCGACAAGCCCAACCGGAAAACGTACCAAAAGTACGCCGATGGGATCGGTTGATCATCCGCTCAATCCGTTGTCAGTGGCGCTCGGTAGCGAAGCGACCTTTGTCGCTCGATCTGTCGATGTCGATATTCGGCATTTGACTTCCGTCCTTGAACGAGCCGCTCATCACAAGGGGACGGCTTTTGTTGAAGTTTACCAGGATTGTAATGTGTTCAACTCGGGAGCTTTCAGCTTCGCCACGGATAAGAAGGTCAAGCAGGACAACATTGTTTATCTCGAACACGGCAAGCCGCTCATCTTTGCCAATGGCAGCAAGGGCATTCGAGTCAATGAAGGCAGCCGCCCGGAAATAGTTGATCTCGACGGTTCGGTTCAGGAAGACGATCTACTCTTCCACGACGAAAAGGTTGCAGAACCAAGCCTGGCATTCATGCTCGCTCGCATGAGGTACCCAGAGTTTCCAGAACCGATGGGTGTCTTCCGGGCGATCGAAAAGCCAACTTACGATGAAGAGGTGAACCAGCAGGTCGAAGATGCCATTGCTGAAAAGGGCGAAGGCGATCTCGAAAAACTGTTCAACCGCGGTGATACCTGGGAAGTCAAGTAACTCACGTTTGCGGCGAAGATGGCCGCGGCTTCAAAATCGATCAACGTTCGCTTTGAAGTTTTAGAGCGGGCGTTTTTCTTTTGCTCAGGCGCGCTAAGCCGAGGCGGATTGTGGCACTTGCCAGTGAGCAGTATTTCGTGACGTTCTTATTCTGCGGAAACGTCCAGCAGGACTTTCAGGACAGGTTGGTTTGACGTTAGTTTGAGAGCTTCGACCGCCTGGTCGAGTCCGAACCGTTCCGTAATCAGCGGTTTGACTTTGATCCGTCCTGATTGAAGTCCGTCGAGCGCGTCTCCAAACGGTCCGCATCGCGATCCGACCACACGGACTTCGTCGATGACGATTGGGGCCAGTGCCAATGTTTGCTCACCTGCCACTGTCGTTTTCAGAACGACCGTTCCCCACGGTTTGACGTGCTGAAGAGCTGTCGGCAGGCCAGTTGCCGAACCGGTACAGTCAACGACAACATCAGCGTCTCGGCTCGGTGTCGCGTCTTCAAGCAGGGTTGTCTTAATCTCGCTGTTGATCTCGCGCAGAACGTTTAGTTTTCGATCATGCTTTCCAACCACCAGAACATTGCATCCAAAGTCAGCCAACACCTGAGCACACACGTTTCCGAGCCGGCCATCGCCGAGGACAACCACTGACTGGCCCCTTTCAGCTAGACCTTGCTTCAGGATCTGATAAGCAGCGGCGAGTGGTTCGACAAACACGGCTTCATCCGTCGAAAGCGATTCTGGAACGGTGTGCAGGTTCTGCTCGGGAACGGCGATGTATTCGGCGAAGGCACCGTCGTGCCCGAGAATTCCCAGGACGGTTCGATCCGGGCAGTGTGTCGGAAGGCCGGATCGGCAGGTGTCGCATTTCCAGCAGCTGCAATTGATCTCTGCCACGACCCGCTGGTCGGCAAAGCGACCTGATTCCGCGAGACCTACAAATTCGTGGCCGAGCACCCCTTCGAACCCCATGTACCCCTGAATGAGCTGCAGATCAGTTTCGCAGACTCCCGCTCGGATGACCCGAACGAGTACCTCGCCGGGTAGTGGCTCGGGTCTGGGATACTCGGTGGCAATGTCGAAGCGGGTGCCTGACAGGTGAAGAGCCTTCATGGCTTGTGCTTTCTCGATAATCGTGGTCGATTGACTGCTGCAAGTTGCAACCCGTTTGTCAGGATGTCTTTAGAGTTAAATTAGACTCGTTGGTTGCTGAATTTGCATGGGGGACGAGGATTGTTACAATTGAGAACTCGCATTTCGACGATAGACGATCAGAGATCGAATTCTGGTCGTAACTCCCACTAAATTCAGAAGTTTGAGATTCAGGAAGTTCAGCAATGGCTCATAAGAAGGGGCAAGGGTCCAGCCGTAACGGTCGCGATTCGAACGCCCAACGTCGCGGTGTGAAGAAGTTCGGTGGTGAATCTGTCATCCCCGGCAACATTCTGATTCGTCAGTGCGGTACCAAATGGCATCCAGGCAAGAATGTCGGAATGGGCCGTGACTACACGCTCTGGTCGCTGGTCGAGGGCACGGTTTATTTTGATCGAAAAGGCCGACGTATCAACGTTAAGTCAGTTGAAGAGGCTGCCGCCAGCTGATTCTGATGACGGTGTAGCTAAATAAATTGACATGGCCGAGTGATTTCACTCGGCCATTTTTTACGCGCCGACGGGGCCTTACGTTATCGGCCCGCTTTCGAGAGAACGGACTTAGCTAGTTCGCGGCCGGATTCTTCGGAAGAATTGCCAGGATTCGAGTCGGGCCACCCGAGCCTGCTTCGATACGGATTGGGGCGACAATTAGAAAGAACCCTCGAGCTGGCAGATTTTCCAGTTGAGCGACGTTTTCCAATCCGTACCGCCCTGCCTTATTGACGGTGTGGTGGACTGCAAAGTCTTTCGAGATTCCGCTGTCGATACTCAGGTTATCGATGCCGAGTCCCTTGGCGTTTCTTTCGTGAATCAGGAAAGCGGCGGACTTACCCGAGTACGATGGGAAATGTAGCTTCCCCATGGCGTCCTGGTTCTTGTAACGCGAGTAGTTATCCCAGAATCGGCCCCAACCTGTGTGGAGGAGAACGATTGCTCCGTCCGGGATTTGACCGTGCTTTGATTCCCATTCCTGGATGTCCTTGAGAGTGAGCGTTGTGTCGGTATCAACTTCGCCCCGCGCTGCAATGTCAATGACGACTCCCGGAGCAAAGAACTGATGCGGAGATATCATGGACAGGTCAGGTTGATTCGTTTCGAAGTGGTTTGGAGCGTCGATGTGAGTGCCAAGGTGCTCTGGCATCGAAAACACTTTCGAAAGCACGCCGTCATTTTCGATCGTCGCGATTGTTTTCAGGTGGAACGGTTCGTAGCCAGGGCCGGGCCAGTAAGCATTCTTTTCATTGAGCACGTGCGTCAGGTCCAGAATCCGAGCAGCCCCTGACGCAACGTCGGCGAGTGTGAGGCGATCAACTTCGGTAGTTGCCCTGTTGTTGAACTGAGCCTGTCCGCTGCCGGAACACGTTATCCAAAAAGCAGTCGCACAAACGACGACTGAAAGACATGACTTCAAATTCTTAGTTGATTCGTTATCGAACATGGCGGTTACCGACTTTTCTGTTAGACACGGCCTCAAGGAAACTCAATCACATTTGTTGATGCAGACATCAGGTCGTCGAAGATCACAATGATTCCAGCGCAGTACTCAATGAAGAGAATGTTTCCACTACGCCGAACTCGATCCACTCGCCCCGCATGTAAACGTGATCGCAATTCGTCAAGCTGCTTCTGTCCGTATTCTTCATGGATATAGTCACCAGGAGTCGCCCAGTATTATAGTTTTTAAGTGTATCTCGAAATTCCCGGCAGGATTTTAGAAACACATCAAAGAAAAACTCTTTTGGGATGTGGAGTTGAAAGCAGTTGTGTCATCGACGTTTGGAACAGAACGTTGCCCGACGGAAGCAAGTGTAAATCGTGCAGGAAGCCGATTTTGTACTCCTGTACGATGTGGCCCAGGCAATTGATGATGACGATTCGTTGTTTTGACGGGTCTGGCGCTGCGAACCGGCGTGTAGTCTCTGCGGAAAAGGCCGGCAGTACGATTGTGGCTGCGGCATCGGAAATCAGGGCGATGCACGCCGATCGCAGAATCATGAGCGTCTTGCTTCGGTAAAACAGGATCAGAGGACAATTCTCAGCCGATGCAGACAATCATTGTCAGGCACTGCCGAATCGTGTGAAAGCGACTGGCGCTGATTTCCGAACTGACCTTCCGTGATCGGACCAGATGGACTCTTTTCCCCCACCCGGCCAGCTCTGACGTGTGCGGGGCTGAATGGTTGGCGGAAATATGAGCTCATTTGACGGGTGATCATTTCGGTGCGAGACTCACGCTCCCCAGCACCGTCAGGCTTGCCTGGCGTTGTGGGAGTTTTTGCTGATTTTTGATCCTGCGAGCAGTGGCGATGGCTGCCGCGTTTTCACAGAATGGATCATATTCGGCTGTTGTCTTTCGCGATGAGTGACGCCCTGACGACCATTGAATGACCAGAACCCACAATGTGCATGACCAGAACCCACAATGTGAATGACCAGAACCCACAATGACTGCTGCGAAAGCATCCAGAAGATTTGCCTGAAGGACTGATTGTGATTCAGAAACTGATCGCCGAACGCATCAAGTATCGTGGCTATCATCGGAAGCCGTACGAGCAGTATCAGGAAAATGTGCGGCAGCACTATTCGGGGATTGCGGGGAAATTTCTGCGTTCGTGCAGCATCGTCAGCCTGCACGAACCGCTGGCATCGAGTTTCTTCAAGCGGGGAGCGTTTCCTGTCAAGGGCAGCAAAAATATCCTGGATGTTGGAACTGGTGCCGGACAGTTGCTTACCCACCTGGTTCGACATGCAGACAGGGACGCTCGAATTGTCGCAACCGACCTGTCAACAGAAATGTTGTATCGAGCTGCCGAACGATTTGCGGATGATCGAATCGACTACGTGACCGCGGCGCTGACCGAGCTACCGTTCGAAGATAATACTTTCGACTGTGCAACGTGCGGGTGGGTGCTGGAGTATCTTCCCGATCCAGAACCAGGACTTCGTGAGATCTCTCGCGTCGTGCGTCCGGGAGGACGAATCCTGCTGCAGTGCACCGAAAACACTGTCTTTGGCGCGATGTCGAGCCGGCTGTGGAAGTGTCGAACGTTTCAGCGTGCGGAACTTCAGGAAGAGTGCCAGCGAGTTGGTTTGAACTGGCAGCGTGAACTTTGGTTTACAAAAGTGCATCGCCTGTTTCGGCTCGGCGGGATCATTGTCGAACTCACCAAGAAAGAAAATCGCCACGAGCATGGCGAAGCTGCATTGACACCTGAGGGGACAGTCGAGGGGACAGTCGAGTAGTTCAGCTCTACTTCTCTGCAGTGCTAACGCTTTCTACAGTTTCTTATTTCATTTCGTTGCCAGCTGGAATGAGCACTATGACGTCGCCAACCAGTCTTCAACCGGCTGACGAAACAGATTTGAAGGCTCTCGCGGAAACGAAATCAGAGCTGGAACTACAGTTTTTCGACCTGCACACGCATTCGAATTTCTCGGATGGGTTACCGTCGATTGACCGAATCGAAGATCGATGTCTGCGCGATCGGTTGTCGATTTCGTTGACAGATCACAACGAAATTCGAGGATCAGTTCAGCTGAACGAGCGTGGCCAAATCTCGTGCCTGCCCGGTATCGAAGTTGGCACGAGGGAAGGGCTGGAATTTCTTGTTTACTTCGGCTGTCCTGGACAACTGGAAGATTACTATCGACGGGCCGTTGAACCATTTCTGCTCAGCCGTTTCATGGTTCGGTCTAAGGTTTCATCAATCGATTGTCTTGAGGCTGCAAAAGAAATGGGAGCCTACGTCTCGTTGGCTCACCCGTTCGCCTTTGGTCGCAAGTCGCTCGATTTTCAGCGAGCCAGCCGCAGGACAACGCATACTTTTGTCGAGGAAGTCGTGGAGCGGATCGACGCCGTCGAACTCTACAACGGTGGCGTGCCTCCGAAAGTGAACCGTCGAGCGGCCAGCTTTCTTGAATCAATCGACAAGCCGATTACTGTGGGGAGTGATTCGCACCGGCTTCGGACTTACGGATCGTGTGGCGTTTATCTGAATGCGAAACCGTCGACCGATGCCGCGACCCTGTTTGCAACAATCAGCGACCAGACCGTCCACGACACCAAAATGCGGGCTGGCAGTGTGACGCTGACTTTACCGATCATCATGCTGAATCACACACTGTTTTTCATGAGGTCCGACAAGCACCCTCGATGGCGACCGAAGTAGAGACCCCGAATGACTCACTTCAACTATTTTGCCGAGAGCGAGCAGACCGGGCAGGAACGGTTTCAGAAAGTTCGTGACGGACTCTTCGGACCACTTGTTCGATTGCTGATTCGATGCCGAGTGACGGCGGACTTGATCAGCCTGCTCAGTCTGGCGCAGTTAGTGCCGTTTGGCTACCTGGTGTTGACGGCTGAGGATTCTCAACAGATCGCCATTGCCAGCGTGTTTGTCTGGCTTCACGTGATTCTTGACGCGCTGGATGGACCGATCGCTCGGACAACGGGGACAGCGGGGCCGGCCGGCGCTTTCACCGACATGTGCGTCGACCATTCCGGTATGTTGATCACGACGTGCATCCTGACTGCGGCTGGACTGGTCAATCCGACGGCAGCGGTTGCCTATGTTTCGTCGTATACGGTCGCTGTCGCGTTCACCATCTGGCTGAACATGATCGGTCATCCGTTCAAACTGGTGATCAGAACTAAATATCTGCTGTACGCACTTGTGACCGCCTACGGACTTTTTGCCGCGAACTTTTTCGACCAGGCAGTCGTCCTGTTCTGCGTTATTCACGTGATCTTTGCGATTGCTGGCTTTTGCAAACTACGACGAATTCTTCGGGATTCGGCCGCGGACTGATTTCTCCATTGATTGAGTATCCGGTCCTGTTTGTCAGTGTCGATTCCAGCATTTGCAGGTCCGGGTTAGAAATGTCAGACTTCCGAGTATGCCGCTACAGGCCCCGTTCCAGTACGTCAATTATTCCCAGAATCAAGCCTCTCTCTCGAAGCCCGGGCAACGGCGCTGAGAAACGGAGATCAATCAGATGAGTCGTACAGCTTCTATCAGCCGGCAGACTGCCGAAACCCAGATCCAGCTCGAACTGAATCTTGACGGAACCGGAACGCCGCAGATCGAGACCGGTGTCGGGTTTTTCAACCACATGCTGACGTTGCTCGCTCGTCACTCGTTGATGGATCTGACAGTCGACGCGCAAGGCGACATTGATGTCGATTTTCACCACACGGTTGAAGATGTCGGCATCTGTTTTGGGCAGGCATTGGCTGAGGCGGTCGGCGATAAGACCGGGATTAATCGTTATGGCAGTCTGTCGCTGCCGATGGAAGAAACGCTGGTGACCAGCGCCGTCGATCTCAGCGGACGGATGGCATTTGTCTACAAAGTTGACTTCCCGACCGAGAAGATCGGCGATTTCGATTGCCAGCTCGTGGAAGTTTTCTGGGAAGCTGTCGCCGCCAATGCTCGAATGAATCTGCACCTGTTGCACCATCACGGACACAACAGTCACCATATTTCGGAAGCTGTTTTCAAAGGCACGGCACGAGCACTGCGGCAGGCGGTTACCGTCGATCCACGGCAGCAAGGCGTTCCTTCATCCAAAGGGTCGTTGACTGAGAGTTAAGGGCTGTTGCGACAGTCGGCCGACGTCGCGTCTCACCTTTTACGATATGAAAACGGAATCCAGCAGCCTCTGTGTGTGCTGGCGAACGATTCAGGAGCAACCATGACTGAAACGACCACACCTGTTGAACATGTCCTTGTCGTCCCGACGTTGCTCTTTCACGAGATAGGACATTTCCAGGGTTTCAATGCAAACGTCGATCCTTATATGGAGACTCTGTTCGATCCGATTCACACTCGGTATCTCGCACGACCAGAAGCCGAAGAGGACCCCAGTTATAAGCAGCTGATCCCGTACTGTGTGTTTCGTTGTGGCGACGACGCCTTTTTCTACACGCGTGGAAGTGCTCAGGGAGAAGGTCGGCTGCACGCTAAAAGGTCGATTGGCGTTGGCGGACACATTTCAACTCTGGATCGCGACAGTTCTGACGAACCGTACCTTGCAGGGATGGCACGCGAGCTGGACGAAGAAATTGAAATTGAATCAGGCTATTCCGAGCAGCTCGTGGGGCTGATCAACGACGACGAGACGGAAGTTGGAAAGGTCCACCTTGGTGTTCTTCACATTTTTGAGCTGGACGAGCCGAAAGTTCGACCACTTGAAGAGTCGATGATAGACACAGGTTTTGCTCCGATTACCGATCTCCTGCGTGATATTGACCAATTTGAGACCTGGTCACAGATTGCGTTGGAGTATCTGCGGGGCTGAGCCGACACATTGGTGAGCTGGCGGGTTTAATATCCTGCCGGACCACCGACCGACTTATTCTCGAAGTGGCATCGCGGGGCGACCGTTCGGCGGAAGTCCTGCAGACACAATGGATTGTGCGAGCCGTACTTTGCTTCGAGTCAACCGCCCACAGTTCTGACAAGGGAGTGTCACGATGGAACTGTCCCGACGTGGATTTATGGCTGCAGGTGCTGCTGCCGCGGCCAGTGTTGCACCTGTCGTTGCTGACGCAGCTGAAACTACGGTTTCAGCAAAGCGCAAAGCTGGCGAACTGAACAACGAACTGCTTGGCACGTTGCTGGAAGCGATGGGGCTGAAGCCTGACAAAGTAGAAGAACGTTACGACTTTATTTTCCGCTCGATCCACGATCGTGAAGAGTGGGATCTGTCGATGACGGCTGTCATGAGTGCAGACAACTCTTCGATCTGGGTCATGGCGTGGTTGGACGAGTTGCCAAAGTCTGCCGCCAATGTACCTCGTACCGCGTTGCTGCGACTTCTGGCTGCGAATGATCGTCTCGGCAAAGGCAAGTTCTTTGCTTACGTCGCGAGCAATCGACGCTTTGTTCTGCAGCGAGTCGTTCCGAACCAGAGTATCTCAACGCGTGTGTTTGCAGACGTCCTGAAAGATCTTGGTGCGAGCGTCGTGGAAGCGTATCCGCAATGGTCAACCGCTGCCTGGAGCAGTTCGAAACCCGCTTCCAGTAACGTTGCCACTGGTGGACAGCCGGCAGCGGGTTCATTGAACGGAGCCGGTAAGGCACCGACGAGAACCGCAGCTGAACCTGGTACGACAACACGACAGTAGTTCTGCAGTTGTGGACGAGCTGGCAGTGCCAGAGCATATTTTGATAGTCGCCGTGTCGATGTTCTATCGACACGGCGTCTTTGTTCTGGTTTCTCAACCAGACGCAAGATGGTTCTGGTTGGATAGCATGTTCAACGCGTGAGCTGAGTCAACTGAATCCTCAATCGGCTTTGAGTTTCCAGATGAGGTAGTCAGCCGTTTCGGCATGCTTGACGTCGGGAGCGCCGGGGTAGGTCAGTTCGCAGTCGACTCCCCGGGCCTTGCAGTGTTCCTGAAGCTTGACGCCGAAGTTTGACGTGTGGGTTGGATCCTTCTGCGGCTGGCCGAGTGCTGGCGGTGCCGAGTAGAACAGGTGGACCGGCGGGTCGTCAGACGTGACGAGTGCGTATGGTGAGAATTCGGCAATCCACGGTTTGATCAGATCCCGCTTAGCGAGAAACTCGTCGAACTGCGAAAGCTTCTGAGTCGCGTCGCCGGTGAATCCAAAGGCGTGCCCACCATAGCGGCTGTTTGGCGTCCAATCTTTCATCTGCTTCGGGTCGAGTGTCGTTTGAGCTCCTCGAACGGCGGCGCACCAAAGCCGAGTCGATTCTCTGGCGACGGGGTCGTCGCTGTCTGAGTCGGCCATGTTCGGGTGAAAGGCGAGCCACAGACTCGAACACGCTCCGGCTGAACCGCCGGATGCTCCAATACGCTCTTTGTCGATGTTCCACTCTGCGGCCTTGCTCCGCACAAACTGCAACGCTCGAGCGGCGTCATGTAATGGTCCTTTGACTGGCGGGACAACTCCGTCAGCGGTGGCTTCGGGGATGAATCGATACTCGACCGACGCGACCGAAATGCCTGAGTCGAGAATCTGTGGCAGCATTGTGGTCAGACCGCTCATTCTTCCGCCGCCCATCCAGCCACCACCGTGGATAAAGAAGAGCAGGGGAGTTGGCTTGTCCGATTCCGCTTTCCAGAAGTGAATCAACTGTTTGGGATGTGACCCATAGGAAATGTCGTAATGAGTCGGGTCAGGGATGAGCGGATGTGTGGCGACGAATTGTGTGGCTTCTTTTTCGCCGATATCACGGACGAAGATGTTGCGCCAGCGAATTTCGCCGCCGTGAGTTTGCAGCATGATCGGGCCCTTGGCCGGCAGCGGCTTTTTGCGATCCCAGAAGTTTTCCATGATTGCGCCATCGACGACGGCGCGGCCGTTCAATGATACCCAGGTCCGTGCGCCGATCTGACGAATCTTAAACTGGTTCCATTGGCCAAAAGGTCTGTCTGCTCGGCGGGATGGGTCGCGGCCAGGCGTGTCAGGTGTATTGTTGAACAATCCGCCCGATCCAAGATGCGGTCGGCGTGTGGGCCGTTTTGGATCGAAGACCTGGTTCCAGTCCCAAATCTGGACCTGAGGCGTGCCTCGCAAATAGATCCCGCTGTCTGCTTTGGCAACGGTTTTGTATTCAAGGTGAAATTCGATGTCGCCGAACTCTTCATCGGTGGTGGCGTAAGGCCCGTGACCGTCGTTGACGAGTTCGCCATTTGCGATTGACCAGTGGTTCGGGAAAGCGGCGCGTTGTTGAGCGAGGTTGTCTGCCTTTTTCTCTACAGGGACGCGGGTGGCCGTGTGAGGATTTAATCCGTGCCAGCCGGAAAGGTCTGTGCCGTTGAAGATCGCGCGAAATCCTTTCGGTGGGACGGGTTCATCTGCGTGTACATCGACGTTTGCAGCCAACGTGGCGACAAGCGGAAGGGTGAGCAGGATGTGTCGAGTGGAGAGAGGCATGGCAGAGTGCATCCAGATGCTGATTTGTCGGGGCGGGAATTATAACTGGGCTTGAGTAGACGAGTTGGCCTGTCCTGGCAGAAACGCGACTAAGTTGTGGCTTCAGGAAGCCAACGCGTCTCTTCGTAATTTGTAGAGTCGCCGGTTCGGTATTTGAACCCGTAGGGTCAAAAACTCCGCCGCCCGTAAAATACTGAAAAAGCGGTCGATCTCATTTTTCTTCACCTCGAGAGCAGATTGCATGCGTGGCAGTTCCTGAGAAGTCGCTGCGAAAAATGCTTCATCTGCACGTACCGATTTGCCGTCACACAGGAACCACGTTTCTGACGTTGAACTTGATGAACCTGAGTGCGCCGCTGGCGGGTTGAACAGCGATCTCAAAAACTCCCACACGAATCACTCCATTCGGACTGATCCTTCACGATTTGTCTTTGCTCATTGATGTTGAATTGGGTCTGGTGTTGCATCATCCATTCCTGGTAATCCGACCGTGATCCAGTTTTAAACAAGCCAGCGGGACTCGTGGTTCTTCGACGGTCTGCCACGCATCCTGAACAGCATTCACAACTTCAGGATGACACGAAAAGAGAAGCACTTGTTGATGTGCGGCAACATCCAGCAATGCTCGGGCAGCTGTTCTTCTGCGTGTTGCATCGAAACGAACCAGGACATCATCGAGGATCAACGGCAGTGGTTCTGAATACTTTCCAAACTCGCGGGCCAGTCCGAGCCGGGTTGCAAGATACACCTGGTCTGAAAGGCCGCTACTCCAGAAAAGCTCGTGTTTCCGTTCCAGATTATCTGCTTCGAGCTGAATCGCTTCTTCGCCCAATGCTGAAATCATGTGGTATCGGTCATTCACCATCAAACGGAGGAACTCGTCAGCTGCCTTAATCACGCTCGGTTGCCGCTCGCGTTCGTAGACCTCGCGTGCTTTTTCCAGAAGTGAACGGCAGATCGCCAATACCGCCCAGCGCTTCGTCGCTCTGCTGAGGCTCTCGACCAAACTGCGTTCCTTAAGCAATCGTTCGCCGAGCTTGTCATTTACAGCCATGTCCGCCAGCACTTTATTGAGTTCGCCAACGTCCTGATCGCGCTTCGACAATTCGAGGTCGACTTCCTCGATGCGCCGTTTGACTTTCACGTGTTCGGCTGCAACTTCCGGTGGGCCCTTCACCGATAGCTCGGAAACGATCTCGTTTAGCGACTCTTTAGTGCCAGCAATTGTGTCGATTTTCAATTCGTCCTGAGCGATCTTTTCCTGAAGACCTTTCCATGACTCATGTGCCGCAGATCGACTCCGAAACTCGTTGTCATCCTGGGTGCCAGCCTGCACTAATAGATCCGCTTTCTCTCTCTGTTTTTCACTGATTGTGTTTGACAGTCGTTCGACGTCACGAGTCGCAGTATTGCGGGCGACCTTGAAATCCCGGTGTGTCAATTCGTCTTTGACAGCGTGATCAAGTTGCCGAGCGAGGAGATCAAGCGTCTCAACGCCTGGTTGCTGTACTGCCAGGGTGACCTGAGAATCATGGCTCACTTTCAAAAGTCGCCTGCTTGTTTCATTCACGTAATCAGTGACTTCACTTAGTTGTGTTTCTGCCACACGCCGTGATTTCTGAGCTTGCCTCGCGGCATCGACAGCTTGCAGGACGACTTCGAATTGATCCGGGCGGATGTCCTGGTCAAATCCGCGGATTTTTAACCACAATCGCCAGTCATCCTGCAGTGATTTGGCCGTCTGTTTGACTTCCGAAAGATGGGCCGACTTGTCCTCGAATTGCTGGGCAGCTTTCTTCGCGTCACGTTTCTGTTGAGTAATTTGATCTGTCAATGTCGTCCAGGTACGCAGCTGCTCAGAACATTGCTCGACGTCATTTTCCAGTTCGGCCAGCTTATTTTCGATTCGCTCGACATTCTCGGGAATCGCAAGGGAGCTCAGGAGTGCGTTAAGCCTCTCCGATTGGCTATTGAGTTGCTGCTGGAAACGCTCGCATTCCGCTTGTGCCGTTTTGCATGTCTGCTGTAACTCCGAGATCTCTTCCGAGTGATCTTTCTTGAGTCGCTCCGTTTGCTCATTCAGGTGGCGATTCAGCCAAAGCACAAGTATTGCACCTGAGAACCCAAGTGCCGCTGCAACGACAGCAACGAGCCAGTCGCCTCGCATCGCCAACGGGATCGCGAGGAGAATACCGACGACAATGATTGCGATTGGAAGCCATTTCGGTAGTGGGCGAGCGGAATGCTCTGTTTGTCTCTCAAGTCGTTCCAGCCGCTTATTGGCATCCGTTTCTACATGCTGTTGCACATGAAAAGCAGATTTCGTGGACGTCAATTGATATTGAAGTGACTGCGCGGATCGGATCGTACTTCGGTGACGCTGCAATTCTGTAGGGTCGATGAATTGCGGCTGCTCGATTGAATCGAGTCGGCCTGTCGATTCGTCAAGAATCTCCGACGCCTGATTGTGCTGTTCTTCTGCAGTGTTCATGCCATGCCGAGCCGTAATGAATTCACGCTCAGCTGAAGATAAATCCTTTGCGGATTGCTGTACCTTCTGGCGAACTTGAACCGATGTGTCCGCATCGGCAAGTCGTTGTTCATCCCAGTCCGATCCCAATTCAGCTAATCGTTCGTCAAAATCGGATTCGTAACGATCAACCTCACTTCGACGTAGTGGTAGATTGTCGACGGCACTCGCGAGTTTTTGACGCTCAGCAGTCAATTGTTCAATGTCGCCCCGGCATTTCAGCAGTTCGGTGTCAACACCCAGTTGTTCCATCTTTTCGTCAATCTTCCGAACTTCTTCCTCCGCCTTTCTCTTTTCTTCGTCCAACCCTGCGATGTCTTGTGACAGGCTGTCGAACCTCTCAAGGCCGTTCAGGGGGAATGCGCTCGCGTGCTCGAAAGTAGAGATCTCTTTTCGGGCTGCGTCGAGCCGAATCCATACATCGCGGGATCTCTCCAACTGCTGAAGTCGCTCTTTTCGCAGTTGCAGTTCCTGATATTCGCTTTTCTTTTCCGCCGTGTCTCGCCGAAGTTGGTTTCGCTCAGCTGTCACAAGTGCAAACTCAGCCGCCTGTGATCCAAGATCACGAATCTCCGATTGAATCGTGGTCAGTTCTTTTTTGAGAGTCGGTATTTGCTGGATACGCCCCCCACGCGTGAGCAGCTCAGCGATCTGCTTATCAAGTTGCTTAAGAGTTTCTGGCACGGATGCAGCCCCGAGTCCCGCACCTGCTGCCAGAAGACGTCCACGCACTCCCTCTTGTGTCAAAACGTCGAACCCTTGCAGATCTTCGAGCCCCATTGCAAAGACTCTTTCGTACGTCTGCCGATCCACACCGTTCAATAAATACTCTGAAGGTTCCCGTTTCGCGGTGCCCGAGTCGTCACTGATTGTCACTTTTTTATCGATGCGTTCGACAATGATGTTTCGTCCGTCCCCCATGAGCAATTCAAGGCGGCCACCGTGCCTGCCACCGTGTAACGGAGGGTATGCGTTCTTTGATCCTCTCGGTGGGCCAAACAACACCGTGCGAAAAAACTGCATCAGCGTCGTCTTGCCGCATTCGTTTTCTCCAGAGCACACAATGAGCCCGTTTGGCAAATCACGAACATCACAGTCCTGGAAAATGCCGAAGCCGTCGATATGTAGTCCGCGAAAATACATACTCACTCTTCATCTTGAAGTAGGTGGTCTAAACCAAGCAGTTCAGCTTCGTTAAGGATTTCGAGCAGTTCGTCATCTGAGAATTCATCTATCGCCGAGGTGACTTTAGGGCTTTCAGACCTGCCAAGTAACATCTCGCGAAGCGCATCATGGTTTTCAGAGGAACGCAACTCATGTGCGGCACGCAGGAAGTCGCCGACAAAGTCATCAACGGTCCGTCGCTGTTCAACGTCGATGACCGGTTGCGTGGCAATTTTGATCGATTCAATCCAGACAGAATCTGGCCGATCACATTCAGCTTCTCGCAATGACCCGAGCAGGTCTCGCTCCACTTCTAAGGCCAGCAATTGCGTGTGCAGTTCGGAGCGGCCGACGAGACGAATCCGAGCGATCGATGCGCGGCCGTCTGCCTTGCTCCGAAGTCGTTCCCGGAGTTCACCCAGTTCCGTCAGTAAGAGATCAAAAGAGTCGATATTTTCTACATCCAGGGAAGCATCATCAGGGCCAAACCAGCGAACGTCGTCGGTTGGCAGAAACTCAAGGTCGATCGCAGGATTATGGCCGACACGCACAAGGTAACAGCCACGCGCACCTGTCTCTCGTGCACTACGTCCCTGAATATTTCCCGGATAGACGACGCAGGGATTCTGAGTGTTTACAACATTTCTTGTATGAACATGCCCCAGCGCCCAGTAATCCATATTCGCACGCTGAAGATCATCGAAATTGCATGGGGCGTAATTGTCGTGATTGGGATTGCCGCCGAGATTGCAGTGGAGAACACCAATTGCAAACGGAGCCTCACCGTTGCGGGTGAATTGAACTGCAACGTTTTCGTTTACATCGCGGGTCGGAAAACTGATTCCATAAATGTCTGCGAGCGAGTCGCCATTCCGAGTCGCCGTGGTTTTTGTGACCGAGTCTCCACCAAAGCGATGGCAATTCGGTGGGAGGTTGAGTTTGGCATCCCAACTGTTCAGTGGATCATGGTTCCCATGAATCAGAAAGCATTGAATTCCCGCGTCTGATGCTCGCTTGAGATAATCGCGAAAGCGAATTTGGGCGCGCAAGCTGTGGTCAGCGCTGTCATACACATCGCCCGCAATGACGATAAAGTCCACCTCTCGCTCAATCGCCAGGGACACAATACGCTCAAACGACTTGAATGTGGAATCACGGAGAACCCTGGCAACTTGAGGATCCACTTCGTGGATTCCTTCAAACGGACTGTCCAGGTGCAGGTCAGCACAATGAATAAAACTGAACGAATTTTGTGAGTTACTCATGGACTGTTCCTGACATCCCAAATGGTGACTTCATACATTCGTCTTTCATTCAGCAATGGCATTCGTTTGCAACAGTACGTTTCCAGCATTGCTTTCTGGACTTGGGGATTTGCATTCCGATCAGGGAATGACGGCCCACTTCTCAGTTGCCTGTGCCAACTTTCGCTCCGAGAGAGTTCCAGATACAAGAGCATCATCCACGGGAAGTAATCCTTCAACCGTTGCAGTTCTGTCGCCACTCCAATTGTATGGCGACTTCGAAGCGAGCCTCTCCGCGATCCGACGAGGATGCTGGCCGGAGTGTGCGTTCGCGAGCCATTTCATGAACCGTTCCAGGGTACCGCAGTGCTTTCTCCAGTCCCCACTCAGAATGACTGGAGCATCGTCTGCTGAGGCGTCCAGACAATAAGTCCATGCAGTACGAATTCGCCCGTCACCCACGTGAACAGGAATCAGCTCTCGACGATAGAGCGAGCCTGGCTTTCCGTAACCACGAAAGCCTTCGATCCTATCCAACGTGGCAAGTGCAGTTTCCGGGTTTCGGAGTCGAATGAATTCTCCGTGTACGTGCGATTCTGAAGCACGATCCCGAGTCATCCCCGGAAAAAGACCAAGGTCAAACAGTTGGCCCTGTGCTTCCGCAAGCAGCGAGCATTCGATTCCGAATCGCTTCAGAACTTCAAAACGGCTTTCTCCTCGCATGAGCGTTCCGTAAACGAAAATCCCGTCCGGGCATGGAAGCCGGTCGTTCTTCGCCGCAGCGAGCAGGTGAGCATCGCTGATTCCCGATTTTTCGAGCCCGTGCTGGACGACTTTGACGTAGCCGGGAGCGGGCACCACATATTCCTGAGCCAGGCTCTCAACGACTCGATACGTCGTAGCTCGACTCATTTTTCCGTCTTCATCAAAGACGACGACTTCCTCCCGCTGGTAGCAACCAGCAGCGACGCCTTCTTTCTGGTCGAGAGCCTCCCACCCTTGCGAGTCGACTTCAATAATGACACCGGAAACAACGCTGCCACGTTGCTCTCGAATGTCAAGAACTCCGCCGCGACGCGACGAAGATCGATATCCGAATGCAAGTTCGAAGTCGCGAAGGCTCGCACGTCCGACAGGAGTCAGAAGTCCAGCAGGATAGCCGCGAGAAAGACACCACTGCTCGAAATCGTTGATGTTCAGGTTCGATCCGTAGGCGAAGTAGAGTTGCGTGGTCATTTTGCCACCACCTTTCAGGCAATCAGTCATTGGGTGCTCATCGAACAACTCGATTGAACGACTGAGGGAAAGGTTAGAAGCCCAAGCGTGACAGCAGCGTGACAAACCGACACGGAATGAAGACTGCCCTTGAATGCGAATGAATTCTAACCAAAAAGACGATGGTCAAATCTTCGGAATCCTGCTGAAAAAGATCAGTTCATCGCAACTCAACTTGTTCTCAACACCAGAAAATCAATCTTATCAGTAAGCACATACGGTGCGGCTCTACCACGCTCGTTATGTAACTTTAAATCACCATCGTCGGTAAGAGTCTGGATCGCCTCGTTTGCCCGCTGTACTACCTTCCTGAAATGGACTGCATTGTCTCGATCGCCGACAACTTTCTTGCAAAGGTCCTTCGTGGACCTTTGGGGATTGCTGAGTAATGCTGTGAGGAGTCGATCGCTGTGCTCAGGCATGCTTTGCCAAACCGCATTGTCACTAGATCCAATAGTCCATTTTGAGCCGTCCCGCGTCATCTCGACCGCGACACAGGGGCGATCGGAAATCCGAGATGTGAATTGTGATGCGAATTCGCGGCGGGCGAAATCTTCAGTCATCCACACCGATTCGAAATCATGACTGAGAAGCTGCCATGCATGAGAGGCACTTCGGCGATCTCTGTACGGACTAAAATCCGTGTCGCGGGAGATTCCTTCGAGTGGGGCGTACGGAAGCTTCAATGCGTACGACAGAAGTTCCAGTGTGTTGAACGAGGAATCCTGAGCGGTATAGGAATTCTCAGCCCCTTCAGCCGTGTTTGCGGTCCGCGTATTCTTATTGACCTGCCCTTTTACGTGAGAAATCGCGGTGTCAAAGGCTTTCTCGCAGCGAACATTGAGCACATCGCGTTCACCTGGGTCGTTTATGCCATCGCGCATTCGGTGCAGTACTAGGAGATGGCAGAATGACCGCAGAGGCTCCAGGAAATCTGCACCCTCAGCAATGGAAAGTAACTCATCGATTTCCTGCAGCGAGCCATCCTGCCGCAACAGCAGATGAGCGAGACGGTAGGCCGTCAGTTGTCGCCATTGCGACCACGTTTCCGGTAGCGTGGACGCTTTCTTGTATGCGTCCCTCGCGAAGCCAATTGCATCGACTGTCCCTCCACGCATCAGCTTGGGGTCGAGGGTTTTAGAATGCAATTTTTGCACTTCGTAGCTCACACGCTGGTGATCCTGGACTGTCATTGTGTGTCCCTTTGTTGATTGCGTTGAAGGAATTCCGGGCTTGAATTCTTCAGAATCCTTGCCAGTGCCTGATCCAGGTCGAGTTCGACGAGCGACCGCGCTGCTTCAAGATGGTCCTCGCAGAACCACTCGCAATTGAGTGGGTGATCCGGAATCAGGCGTGATTCGGCTTCGGCGTACCAGGCTTCCTGCTCAGGCGTTCTGCGAAAGCAGACAAGTTCGCACTCGTCCCTGGTCTCGAGCCCTTTGTCACAGTGACAGCAATTGGGAGGCATCATGGTTGCGATCCGGTAAATAATGAGCCCGAACCATAACCCCGCAGTCGCCAGTTTCGAATGTTTGCCGGGTTATGACTCGGTGACCCATAACCCGACAGCCGTTTTGCTCACGTGCCATAACCCGAGCGAAAAAGCCTCTCTGGAGACCAGAGACTTCCGGGCGAACGTCGCGAGGCCAAATCGGGGTGTCGCGCCTCGCCGAGTCTCGGACCGAAGTAGCGAGTACTCGCCGAGACGCAATCCGTTGCGGGGATTAGCGATAGTTGCGGGCGAGGACGTGGGACTCGGGATGGGCGCAAGAGAAAACCCCACGGTCGCGAATTTCGCTACCCTGGGGTTTAAGTGGCGGGGACAGGATTCGAACCTGCGACCTCGAGGTTATGAGCCTCGCGAGCTACCGGGCTGCTCCACCCCGCGACAATGTTTTGGAAGGCCGTGATTATTGCTGGGAGGTTCGGGGAGGTCCAGCGTCTAGCGGATGAATTCTCAAGAAAAGACACAGTGTTGGTCTGCCTGACCACATTCGACGGTAGAATTCGTACGACTGGACCACTAAGTGCCTTTCACTTTGCCTCGATTATGCAGCTACTGGACTATGAATGGCTGTGTTTTTCATCGGGAAACGCACCGGTCTGCACGTCTTCGATGTAAGACCGGGCCGCAGATGTCGCCTCTGCACGGAGATCGGCGTATCGCTTCAGAAATTTCGGCGAGAAGTCGCTCGACGTGATGCCCAGCATGTCATAGCTGACCAGCACCTGGCCGTCGCAATGTGGTCCGGCTCCGATTCCGATTGTGGGGACCGTCAATACGGAAGTCAGTTCAGCGGCCAGTTGTTGTGGAACAAGTTCAACCAGTACTGAAAATGCTCCTGCCTCCTCAGCTGCCTTTCCGTCGGCGATGATCCGGCTGCCGTCTCGCTGGATTCGTCCGTGTCCGCCCAGTTTGTTAACCGACTGCGGTCGCATTCCGACATGAGCCATCACTGGAATGTCGGCATCGGCCAGCGCTTGAATCGTGCGAGCCTGAGTCGCGCTGCCTTCAATTTTTACAGCCGCCGCACCGGTTTCCTTGAGGATTCGACCGGCGTTCGTGACAGCCTGTTCCGGACTGACTTCGTACGTCATGAACGGCAGATCGACGATGACAACAGCGTGCTTCACCGCTCGGCAGACAATTTCGGCGTGATAGATGATCTGATCGAGCGTCACCGGGACCGTCGACCCTTTGCCCTGCACGACCATGCCGAGCGAATCGCCGACCAGAATCGAATCGACGCCCGACTCGTCAAACATCTCGGCCCACGAGTATTCGTAAGCGGTCAGCATCGTGAGCTTGCGGTCACCACCTTTGGCTGCCACAAACCTGGGAATTGTCATCGTTCGAGGTTTGGTCATTAGTCCGTCTCAGTGAGCTCTCAGCGGTGTGTTTACGTACCTGACTTACCGGCCGCGTTACGACTTCCGCCCGAGCATTCGATCCAGCGAATCTGAAGTCTGATAGATTAACGCTTCCGGCCAATGCGGAAACGGATGGAAGTATTCGAAAGTGAGATATCCTCGATAGCCAATTCGATCGAACGCTTCCAGAACGGCCGGCCAGTTTGTCGTGCCGTCGAGCAAGGGCCGAAACGATTCCAGAGTGAACGCCGTCCCGGCCTGTTTGCTGTATTCCTTCAAGTGGACATTGCGAATCCGCTTGCCGCAGTTGTCGATCCAGTGTTCCGGAAACTGAAACTGCATGATATTTCCCGTGTCGAAGTGAATGTTGACATGATCGCTGTTGAAGCTGTCGACAAACGCGTTCATTTCCTGAGGGCTGAAGAGGAATCCATTCGCAAAGATATTCTCCATGTTCAGCGAGACGCCGGCTTTCTCAGCCGCTGGCAACACCGCTTTGATCGCCTCGGTGGCTCGTTTCATACAGACATCGTTTGGTACAGGCTCGGGCTCCGGGTTCCAGGGGATGTAAACGGCTCCGGGTACCACCAGCAGATTATCTGTTCCCAACGCCTTCGCCGCGCCCACCATTTTTCCGGCCAGTTCCGTTCCCGTTGCCCGTCGTTCGGGATCATTACTCGTCAGCGGGTAGGGCCAGAAGAGGAACGAACAAAGGCCGCTGATCTCGACACCGCACTTGCGCGCAAGATTTCCGATTGCCTTTAGATCCGCCTCGCTGGCTTCCGGAGAGATGTCGCCTTCAAGGTTGTAGTTCACCTCGACGCCGTCGAAGCCAGCGTCCGCCGCCAGTTCGAAGCACTCTTTCAGCGAAATTCTGTCGGGATAAGGGAGTGCCCACAGATTGATCGACTTCTTCATGTCGTAGCGCTTGCCGGTCGGTTCCGAAACTTTGCGGATTTCTTTTTCCTGCACGGCCGCTTCTGCCTGAGACATCAGCCCTTGAGTCGCCAGGAACGACGCACCGAACGTTGTTGACATGGCAAGAAGTTCCCGACGATCCAGCCGCGGAATTCTGCCGCTTCCAGAATTAGCCTGAGAGTCGCTCATTGTTGCACTCCTGAATCGTTCGGTAATTTCATGAGCCGACGGCCCACCAACGTCTGTGCAGATTGCAGAAAGTGGCAGCCACTGAGGACACAGAGACCTCAGAGGGAACCTGGCTGAAAACAACACCGTGCTTTCTGTGGCTCAAATCATATTGTCAGTCTGGTCGCTCAACCACTGGCGGCCGAATTCTTACAGTCGACTCAATGCTGCTGTAAACTTTCGCAGCGTGCGACAAGTTCCTAAGGTGCGAATCTGAGTCTGCCGGGCAGGATGGATAGCTGAGACGGGACGCGTTCCACTCAACCTGGCAGTGCAACATTTCCAACAGAAGTCACGGAGCGACTTCATGGCCGATACTCACAACGCTGGCGATCACCAATCAACAGGTACGGCATCGGATGTCGAATCAAAGCCGTATCGCGAGCTGACCTGGGAAGCTGTCGTCCTGGGCGTCATCCAGGGGGTCGTCCTTAACCTGGCCTTCTGCTACGCCGCGTTGAAGCTGGGCTTCTCACTCGGAGGCTCGACCGTCGCCGCCATCATGGGATACGCCCTGCTGCGCGGAGTCCTGCGTAAAGGCACGATGGTTGAGAATAACATCAACCAGACGATTGCCTCAGGCATCAACACGGCTGGTACGGGTGTCATTTTTACCGTCCCAGCTTTATTCCTGCTCAATCAAAAGTGGCAGGCTGACGGCACTGGGTCACTCGCTTTCGAGGCACTTCCTCTGGCTGTCGCCGGGATTGCCGGGGCGATTCTGGGCGTCGTCGTAATCATCCCACTGCGGAAACAGATGATTGAAATGGACCGGCTGCGATTCCCAACCGGAGTCGCCGTCACAACGATCATTCGCGCAGGATCGACCGGTGTCGAGAAGGCAAAACTGCTGGCCATCGGGTTTGCGATTGCCGCCGCCTGGAAGCTGCTGATGCTGTCCGGCTGGCTCGATTCGACCGAAGAAGCGATTGCTGCTTCAGGCTTTGGAATCACGCACGAAGAACTTTACTTCGGCTGCGGCATCATCCCGGCTCAGTTCGCTCCAGTGATTTATCTCTCGCTGATGAATCTGGCCGCCGGAATGCTGGCTGGTCGAGGCGGCTTGCCCTTCTTTGCGGGCGGAGTCCTTTCCTGGTGGGTGATCGCTCCGGCGGCAGTAGGCATGGGCTGGGTCTCGCCCGATCTGGTCGAAAGTTTCGGCGGCGTCGACTGGGCCGTTTACTCAAAGATGCTCCGCCCCCTCGGGATCGGAACGCTGGTTGGCGGCGCGTTGATGGGAGTCGTGATGGCGTTTCCCGCCATCCAAAGCGCGATGCGGTCACTAGCGACCGCCGCCAGAACGGCTGGCTCGGGGAGCAACGTCGGCGGCGACGAACTGTCGCTCAAAACGTTGATCTTCGGAACGGTACTGTCGGTCGTGCTGTTCTTTATCGCGTCGATCCTGACTGAAGGAGTCACCATTCCACAGGCGTTGATTTCGTCGGTCGTCGGAACCTTGTGGCTGGGGCTTGCAGCTTTGATCGTGGCTCAGGCGACCGGCATGACCGACATCTCGCCGATGTCCGGCATGGCTCTGATTTCGGTAACGCTGATGATGGTTCTGCTTAACGGAAATGTCGCCGCGTCGATGGTCGTTGGCGTCGCCGTTTGCGTCGCGATTGGCCAGGGCGCCGACATGATGCAGGACTTAAAAACGGGCTTCATGATCGGAGCCCGCCCGATTCGGCAACAGGTTGTTCAGTTCGCCGTCACCTGGCTCGGAGCATTGGTAGCACTCGGAGCGGTTTACGCACTCTGGCAGAGTGGCGAAGGCGGCCAGGGCGGCTTCGGGCCGGGAACCAGTCTGCCTGCTCCCCAGGGCGGAGCATTGATGGGGATCATCGATGCCGTCAAGAGTGGCAACGTGCCCGTCGACAAGTACCTCATGGGAGCACTCGTCGGCGGTTGCCTGGGCGCCGCTCCGATGCCAGGCCTTGGAGTCCTGATCGGACTGGCCATGTATCTGCCCTTCTCGATCACCCTCGGATACGGCATCGGCTGCCTGACTCAGATGGGAATCCAGAAAGTGAAGGGCGCGGAATTCTGCGAGCACAAGCTGGTGCCACTCTGTGCCGGACTGATTGTCGGAGAAGCTCTGACGGGCATGGGACACGCATTCCTTAATATCTTCAGATCATGGACAGCAGGCTCATGAGAATCCTCGCTTACATTCTGTTCGGCGGTGGCATCATGGCGGCCATCTCAGGAGCCGCAAAACTCCCGGCCGCCATCCCTGAAGGGACAACACCGACGTTCCTTGACCGCTTTCCGGACACGCTCCCGGAATTTACTATCGCCTTCATCGCAACGGTTGTTGGTCTGATCATCTGGTGGAAGGACGTGTTCGCTCAGCGGAAAGCTAACCAGGCCGCTGAGAGTGACGAATCCAATCCATTGACGCTGCTGGCCGGGCTGGCACCGCAGTTAAGCGACCTCGCCAGCAGCATCGACCAACTCGAAGGTGAAGCCATCACTGCTCGCGTCGAGCAGATTCTCGAGCACACAGTGCTGCCGTTCGCAGAAGCCCGACAGAAGCTGTTCGACCGACTTGGTATGCGAACTGGTGCGGACCTGCTGGTCACCGCCGCGTATGGAGAGCGAATGCTCAACCGAACCTGGTCGGCTGCCGCAGATGGTCACCTTACAGAAGCACGCAGCTCCTTCCGGGAAGCGACGCAAGCCTTTGACGAAGCTGCTGCCATGCTGCCGACACCGGGTTCTTCGGCCTGATCACTTCCCGTAGCGACTGTCTTGACGCAATATTCCACTTGCTGAACTTGCGCGGCGCGTTGAGATGCACCCTGCTAAGATATCGATCTTCAACTCCAGAATTCACATGGCTAATACAGAGAAAGAGGAGCCAGATATGACAGACAGACTGAATCGACGACAGTTTGTGAAAGGTGCGACAACCGCTGCAGCAGCCGGTTACGTTGTGAAGACGGGAGTCGCACTCGCGCAGGACGCTCCCAGTTCTCGCGTTCGTGTCGGAGTCATGGGGCTCAGCCGTGGCAAGTCGCTTGCTTTGACATTCGGTGGGCGATCTGGCGTTGAAGTCGCCTGCGCCGCAGACGTCGACATCAACCGGGCGAAAGCCGGAGGCGCCGCGATTGAGAAAGCCGGCGGCAAGGCTCCTGAAGTTGTGCAGGACTTCCGCCGGATTCTTGACAACAAAGACATCGATGTGCTGGTCTGTGCCGCTCCGAATCACTGGCACGCCCCAGCGACAATCCTCGGCTGTGCAGCCGGTAAACATGTCTACGTTGAAAAGCCCTGCAGCCACAATCCAAACGAAGGCGAGTTGATGATTAAAGCGGCTCGCAAGCACAACCGAGCCGTTCAGATGGGTACGCAGCGTCGCAGTTCGCCTTCCATCACCGAAGCCATGCAGCTTCTGTGGGATGGAGAAATCGGCCGCGTTTACCACGCAAATTCCTGGTACGGCAACGCTCGAGGTCCCATCGGAAAAGGTCTGGCCGCTCCAGTTCCGGACTTTCTGCAGTACGACCAGTGGCAGGGTCCAGCTCCGCGAGTTGCCTACTATGACAACCGCATTCACTACAACTGGCACTGGTTCTGGCACTGGGGCAATGGCGAACTTGGCAACAACGGAATTCACGCGCTCGACCTCTGCCGCTGGGGCTTGCAGGTCGACTATCCAAACCGAATCGTCTCAGCCGGTGGCCGTTACCGTTTTGACGATGACCAGCAGACCCCGGACACTCATAACGTGGCGTTCGAATTCGAAGGCAGGAAGTCGATGGCCTGGGACGGCATGAGCTGCAACCGTCACCGCAACGATTTCGTCACCTTCTACGGCGAAGACGGAGCGATGTCGATCGACGGCGGAGGCAACTGCACCTTCTACGCCGGTGCCACCGACAAGGTGAAGAAGGAAGTGAAGGGCAACAAGGGAGACGTCGAGCACATCGAAAACTTCGTCGCCGCGATCCGCAACGACAAGCCGCTGGAACTCAACCAGGAAATCCTCTCAGGCCACAAGAGTACACTGCTTTGCCACCTGGGCAACATCGCCCACCGCACTGGCCGAACATTGAACTGCAGCACCGAAGACGGCCATATCATCGGCGACGACAAAGCCATGAAACTCTGGCAACGAGACTACGAACCCGGCTGGGAGCCACAGGTCTGACGTCCCTGCGGTTGACCACCCTCAGACTTTGATCCAGTACGAGTGAACGAATCGGAGTTAATTAATTTGACTGTGTTCCGGAGGCTGAGCCGCAACCGAAGATCGCTGTGAATTCCATGCGAGCCCCGCGATCCCGTTGACAGGTTGACCCACAACCTCCTTTCGGCACTCTTACAAGTCGCATGTTCTGCTATCCCAGGGGACTGCCACACGATGTCTAACAGAAAAACGGTGCAGGTTTTCGTCGTGATTCTGGTGCTGGTCGCACTGTTTGCTTTTCTGAATTTCCTGCCGTCGCCGGTCAGAGATAACTCACCGGACCAGGCCGACACGCAGGCACCGCCGCCTGGATGCTGTGTGGTCACGCAGGTCACAGACGTCACGGAATTTCTGGAGTTAGCATCCAGCTCCGGGGCCGGGTTTCGCTATGCGGGTGCACCGCTTGCTGTGACACTGGATATTCACATCCAGAAGTTTCCCAGCAATGGCTTCTGGGATGATCCGAATAAAATGAAAAAGATTTTTCAGAGTCTTCACGGTGACGATCAGGTTCTGGCTTACAGCAGTTGCTCGGACAACCGGATCGAGAAGTTTGAATCCGGCCGGATGGGAGACGAAGAAAAGTCTGTTTATGGAGGCCTGGGACAGCAGGGAAAACTGCTGCTGCAGTTTCCATCCGAATGGTGGTCCAGTCAGGATCAAACTTCTCTGATTCTGGAAAGCACAACAGACATCGAAGACAAGACAGTGGAAATCGGCACCAGCTCCGTTCGTACCAGCACTAAATTCAAGCGAATCAGTCTGGCAGACAAATTTCCAGACCCGGATGCCATTGCCGGCATGGTTCTCGGAGGAGGTGTCTCACCGTTCATTGAGGAATCCGTCACGATCGCTCCCGGAGAGACTGCCTCGCTGTTTCATTTCCAGGGATTGGTCAGTTTCGGGGACAACTCTGATCGTCCGGGCTTTCTCATGACCTGTAGTCTGAACGCGCGGTGTCTGCGTCCGCCCGTTGAGACAGCGATGGAAGCAAAATGACTTTACTCTGGAGTTCCTGACAGCAGGTCGACTAGAGCTCTACGCGTCCATTTCCAGACGCGTGACAAATGCCGCCCGGCGGGTGACATGCGTCCGGTCGCTCCAGGAACTGCCGTGTGCCTGAGCCTGTTTACGTTGCTTCTCCGGTTTCGGAACGCGTCCACTACGCCCCCGTTTGCCTCGCCGATTTTTCTTTTTCTGTGCGGACGACGACGTCGTTTCAGACAGTGACACTTCCTGCCCGATGTCCTACCGAAGCTCCACAATACGGTCACGCAACTGCGCCGCTCGCTCAAATTCCGCTATCCACGGGAACACGAACATCTCCCTCTGGTAAAGCAATGGTTAGCTGAATCTTGCGGATATCGAACGTGGCTTGCTTCACGTCTCCGCTATCGGTGACTGTGTCTTGCAATGCTTCTTATGCTTCATCGTAAGCCCCCCACCAGTTCCACGGATATTCGGTTGCGTTTGTACAGAGAGATCGAACATGTCGTTATTTGCCGACCAGCAGCGGATGTAGAAGTGATCTTCCACGTTGCCAGGCCCGCGTCAGAAATTTAACAGGGCTGGTTTCAACTGGCCGATCTGGAGTCGTCGTAATCTGGCGAGTGCCCTCGACAGTTCAAATGCGACGTGCCGAAATCTGGCCGTTTCATTCGACATATTCACAAGTGGTATCAATCGCGTCGACATGTTCCACCGAAGATCGAATCGGCCGGTGGGAACGGGCCTTGCGAATGATGCTAATACCACTGGTAAGTGTACTCGTGGAAGCGGGTGATGGCGGTGCTGCGGAGGGCTTCATCTTTGTAGTCGGACCAGTCGTTCTGCGAACCCTGCAGCGTTCGCAGCAGTACCTCGTCAGCGATCTGTCGGGCTGTCCAGCCGAGGCTCTTGCGTTTTATGGCGAGGTTTTCTGAGGAGTCCTGATATTGGGCGAGGACTGCTTTAACGCCTTCTCGTATGGTTTCGTCGTTACAGCGGGTCAGCGGAAAAAGCTGCAGGACTCCTTCAGCGCTGGTCTGGTGGACGCTGATCTGTACAGCGGGTGAGAGGTCTCCGGACAGAACTCGCTGCACGTTGTGTCGCATCACCCAGGCGTCAACCGGCAACACAGCGTAGAGGTACACGGCGAAGGCGACTGTCCATAGCTGCCGACGGACAAGCCAGCGGAAGTCATGGCCTTTGGAGATTTTGCGGACAACCAGCAGGAAACCGAACAGTACGGACGTCATCCCGAGCAGACCGACCGTCCGCATTCGAGTCATCCCGTTGAAGTTCACGTAAATCGAGAGTCGGTTGTAAACAGCCAGGGCAAGGATCACATTTTCAATTGACCACAGCCAACTAAGCCTTCGCAGCATCGGTAGTCTTGGGTCGTGCAGCACGTGGCCTCGGAACATCAGTGACAGCATCACCGTTGCCGTTGCCAGCGCAACCGTCAGCCAGGCCGCTCCTTCGTGTGCATATCCCGAGTAATGAAAGCCTTCTGGAAACTCGCGAAGCCACAGCGTTTGAAATTCGAAGACCAGATAAACGGCAAATAGTCCAACGGCCACAAACAGAGTATTTCGATAGGCTTCGAACAATGATGTCGGTCGCAGTACGGTAGTGCCTGCTTCCGCCGGCGCACTCGACTCGACATCGTCCTCATCGCTTGCCGACGGCAGGATCGGTCGAAGCAGCCCGATCGCGATCCAACTGACGGCGATACAGAACAGAGCTTCCAGCGGCGCGGGGGTCAAGTTTTCCAACCAGCGTCCAATCGATGCAAACAGGCCAGAAAATCTAGCACTGAATGCCGACGCCAGATCAGGATTTGCAAAGATAAACAAAGTCCCGAACACGACCAGTGCGAACACGGGAAGAATGAACGCAAAGATATTCTGAACTCGCGACGGAGGCTTCATCCGAGCCATTGAAGTCCAGTAATGGTTCAGCCCGTGATGCCCCGCGGCAAACGCCTGACTCGCAAACACCGCCGTATGAATCAGGTACGGCGTGCGCCCGACGAGGCTCATCGCAAAGCCAGACATGACGACTACGCCGGCGGAAAAACTGAGACCAGAACCGCACCAGGTAAGTCTCGCCGCCGCACCGGCCACCAGAATCGCGAACACCCAGGTCGCCGTGGACGACCGCTTCGAGGGCACCCCGCCGGCCAGCAGCACCGACACACCCGCGACTACAGCAGCGTATCCCGCAAAGCCTTCCCCGCGGTAAATCGTCACATCGCACAGCACGACGATCAGCATCAGGCAAACGATTTCAAGCCATCGCACGGGCGAGTCATCATACGATTCTTTGAAAGAGTTCAAATCTCGGTCAATGGACACTGGAAGGCCTGTCGATCTTTCAGGCTTTGAACTCTCATCCGCAAATTGATCTGCACCAGACTCTGGTTGCTCTTCCATAGGTTACCCACATCGTCGATGTTCTGAGGAGACCGAAGAAGCATCAGTGTGATCGATCCATCCGCAACTGAACAGTCGAAACTAACCAACCGCAGAAATGAGGAACGCCGCACTTGGACAGGAATCAATCACCGAAAGCAACCGCTTTAGAAAACGGTTCGTCGCTTCGACTAAGTCCTTGCAGGACATGAGCGAGTGCAAGAATGGCATCGCACGCAGGGAACGATTCACGGAACCAATAGCTGTTCGACTGGCCGCCGCCAAACGAAGCATTGGACTCCCGCATCGCTCGACTGATCGAGCCTGCTGAATCACCACCGTCAAGAATATCGTTCAGAGCAATCAAACTCTGCACACTTTCGACGGCAACTGAATCAGTCACAACTGGAGCATTGGGATGATCGATCCGACTTTGCCGAGCGAGCATCGCCGTCAGTCTGGCAGCATCGACCTGCTTTCCTGTTTCATCAACGAACCAGCACCTCGCACCATCGCCATCCATCAGAATTCCCAGGTGTGCCTTGCGTTTCTTTACGCGGCTGACAATTCGCTCAAGAACAACATCGTGCTTCAGTGGTGCGTTCCCGGCGACGGTTGTCTCGACCTCATAGAGTTCGCACGGGAGCTTAGCAAACAGCTTGCGAATCGTCTTTCGAGCTGGACGCGGCCGAGCCGCGCAAACAACTCGTAAAGGCCTCAACGCATGAAAATGTTTCCACAGTCCGGCCTCGTACGGAATCGTAGCCTGAAATGCCCGCTGAAAGGCAGCGCTACGGGTGGGGCGTGTCACGCCGGAATCAAATTTCTGTTGGACTTCTTCAAGGCCGTCACCAAGCGACAGCGGCAACGCACCTTCGAGGTAAAGATCAATACCCGCCCACGAAGCATCGTGCCCGGCTCCGCTGACAAACAAACCACCGGCAACCTGCAGGTGGTCGACGGCAAAGGCAAAGCATGGACGAGACACCAGCCCGACGTCGGTTACCGGACAACCCATCATCCTCAGAGCGTCGATCGCCGCCGAAAGAATTGCGGGGGACGATGGCCGTTCGTCATACCCCACCACGATCGAAGGGCCGCGACGAGACGGTTGCCGAGTCTCTTTGCTGGATTCTGACGGTGTGAAGTGTTGCCGACCGGTCAACGGCACGTCCTGCCAAAGCATACTTGCGAAAGCCGCCGCAATCCTACCTGCGATGGCCGGTGTGAATTCGTTGAGAAAGACCCCGCGCACGCCGTCCCGCTGAAACAGTGGGCGTTGTCGACCTCGAACTTCCGTTTGATTGATTCTCTCGACCGTCTCAGGATTAAGTTGCCCCGTGTCGTGCCGATGCTGACATTGCCGACACGCGGGATAGAACGCCGCCAGCCGTGAAAGATGAATCGATCGTGAAATTGGATGGTCTTCGCCGGGGCATCGGTACTCGGTCACAGTTGGCAAGGAAACAATCGGGCCGGTTACCGCGCTGGCTGGTTCTTCTGGGCAGCCGCCGTTTTCAGACTCGCAATTCGCTGACGAGGTAGCTCCCGATTCGACAGACGGAACGGGTGCGTCGATCGGGTTACTCGAATAGATTTCCTGTTCCGCATCCATGCCGCGAGCTTTCTTGTCGTGTGACGGGTTGATTCGCACGTTGGCCACTGAGACTATTCCCACAACCAGTCGATGAACAGCGGTCTCAGCCGGCCATGGAATCTTCTCGCAATTCAGATTGGCCGGTCAATCTCGATTCGCCGCAAACACGGCAGCACCCGAAACTTTGTTGAATCATGCACGCCACCGAATTTCTGAAATCCATGCCCGAGGAGCCAGTACCTGTCATCGTGCTGGTTGGCGACGAACGTTCGCTGAAGACCGAAGTCATAAATGCGCTGTTGAAAGTCGCCCTGCCGAACGAGGACGACGCCCCGACACGATACACCGGCAAAGACGTCGATATGAAGACCGTTCGAGACGAGCTGCTGACTGTCTCGATGTGGGGCGATCGGCGGATTGTCGTAATAGACGATGCTTCCGATTTCGTAACGGCGAACCGATCGGCTCTCGAAATATATGCTGAAAAACCCGGTAAGAAGTCAGTCCTGATTCTTGATGTAAAGACGTTGGCTAAGAACACACGCCTTTACAAGATCGTCAACAAGAGTGGTCTGGTTGCGGAATGTTCGGAACTGAAGGGGGCTGCTCTCGCCAGGTGGGTGCAGGAGGCGGCTCAGCGATCCTACGAAAAGAAGATCGATCGCAACGCCGTGCAACTTCTGATTGAACTTGCAGGGTCTGCGCTTGGACAGCTTGATCAGGAACTTTCGAAGCTGGCTTCCTACGTCGGCGACCTGCCAACAATCGACGTCGAAGCAGTTCGGCGGCTGGTTGGAGGCTGGAAAGCGGAAACGACGTGGATCATGACTGACGCCGTGCGCGACGGGCGACTTGGCGATGCAATGACCGCTCTCGACAAACTGCTCAACAGTGGTGAGTCACCTCATCGAATTCTCGGCGGAATCGCTTATGTCTTCCGAAAAATGTCGATTGCCACCGAACTGTCCCGAACCGGCGTTCAACTGAACGCCGCTCTCAAAGCAGCCGGCGCCTTTCCCAATGAATACGATCGAGCCGGCCGTTACCTTAAGCGCATCGGCCGGCCGAAAGCCGCCAGAATTGCGTCCTGGCTGTTGGAAGCTGAAACCGGTTTAAAGGGCGGAAGCAGAATGCCCGAACGCAGCCAGATTGAACTCCTGCTGGTCAGGCTGTCGGGAGCAGGTTGACTACGCAACTCGCAGGCCGGCAACAAGAAGCTCCAGCAACGCCGGCCGCCAGATTAAGAACGAAGCTGACTACCGATGCGGAACGGAGCTTGTTCCGCATCTTCGTGATTGCGTTCTACTCTGCTGCCTTGTCGAAGAACGGGAACAACTTCTTCAACTCGGCCTTTGACGGCTGGCGGCCGTACTCACAGACCTGATAAGCCTCAGCGTGCTTGACGGCCTTGCCGGCGTCCTGACCATACCACTCGATTAGACTATCTCGATAGAGGTCAGCAATGCGACCATTCCTTCGACTCCACGATGCGCGAAGGATCTCTTTTCTTGCGACGGGATCGCCGACCTTTCGTTTAATCAACGTTTCTTCCGACCCCAGCGCTCCACCTTCATAGACCTGAGAAACTAAAGCATCAACTGCGTTGACCTTTTCGTCGAATACATCGTCCAGAGAAATCGCGATATCCGGTTCGAAAGCGTAGGGCTTCTTGAATCGATCCGGGTAGTACATGAAGACCGGGTTCTTCGTCAGCGGCTTTGTGTCGGGAACGAAAAACGGAACAGCCACCATGAACGCGGCATCCTGAACGAGGATGCCCGTGTAACGGTGATCGGGGTGGTAGTCGTTAGGGCGGTGAGCAAGCACAAGGTCGGCATTCCACTCACGGATGAGTCGTGCAATTGTTCGTCGATTCTCGAGAGTCGGCATCAACTCCCCGTCATGAATGTCGAGAACTTCGACTGTCGTCCCCATGCGGCGTGCCGCTTCCTGTACTTCCTTCGTCCGCCGAATTGCCAGCGGCCCACCCGCCATGCTCCAGTGCCCAATATCTCCATTGGTTACTGACACGAGTTTGACATGATGTCCGAGCTTTGCCCATTTGATAGCCGAGCCCCCCATCTGAAACTCTGCGTCGTCAGGATGGGCACCGAATGCGATGATGCGAAGCTTTCCGTCGTCACCCTTCTCATCAGCGGAAGCTGTACTCGCGAATGCACAAAACAGAGTGAGCAACAGAAGCGTCGTCCAGCGTGTCATCATTCTGTCCTTCCGAAAGTGGATTCAGATCAACGATTTTCAAGCTCTTTACTGGTGGCAGAGAACGAAACGAAAAACGCCGAAGCTTCGCAAATACTGCCAAACTTCGGCGATAAATTTCCATGAGGGTCACTGACCAGTAGATCACTCGTCGTCAGAGGTCGCTGGCTTCTCCTTGGCAGTGTCAGCTTTTGCAGCCGGCTTCACCGGTTCAGGTGAGGCCTTGGCCGGTGCCGGTTCTTCTGTAGAAGCCTTTGGCTCAGCCGGTGCAGGCTTTGCAGGCGGTTTCGCATTCGGTTTAGCGGGCTCAGCCTTAGCAGCTGCAGGGTCGGTAGCTTCCGCTGCAGGAGTCTTTGCATCTTTGCCTGGAGTGACAGGTTTTGCAGGAACAGGTGGTTTCGCGGCTCCTGGGAGAGAGTTCAGAATTGAAGCAGCCGGATCGCCGGTTGGTGTTGCAGCATCGGCAGCCTTTTCCTCGTCTTCTTCCTTCTCTTTTTCCTTCACAAGCTGATCACGGCTGAGTCGCAGTTTCCCGAAATCTTCTTCCGTAATGACATAGTACCAGTCGGCAAATCGGTCGTTCAGCTCATCGACTTTCTTCTTGCCTTCCTCGACCTTCGCCTCACGGTCTTTGACATCCGACTCATACTTTGGCACGTCAGCTCGATACTTCTCAATCGCTCGCTGATAAATGTCTCCAAGGTTCGGTTCCTCAGCCTTCTTTTCATCAGCGTCCGCATCGCCGGCTTTTTCCGAATCAGCATTTGCTTCGTCTGACTTCTCCGCCTCATCCGCCGGTTTCTTCGCCTCATCCGCTGGCTTCTTCACATCATCCACCGGCTTGTCCGCTTCATCAGCTTTGTCAACACCGGCTGCGTCGTCAGCTTTCTCTGGTTCTTCAGCGGGTTTCACGACGTTGCCTTCGCCGTCAACTTCGACGCCTTCCGGAACGTCAGGCTTGACCGGAACAATCGGTGCTGGACCAAGCAGACTTTCACTGAACGACGCTCGGACAATCAGATAACGACTTTTCGTTTTCTTCTCTTCTTCGCCGTCGTCTTCCTTTTCATCGTCACTATTTTCTTCTGCGCCAGGAGGATCGGCAGGCTTCTGCTCGTCGTCTGAATTCTCGTCGTCGGCTTCGACTGTCGTGCTACCGATTTCGATTTCTTCGTCAGAGCCTTCGAACTCGTTTCCGAAACTCATGTGAAACTTCACGCCGTCATTCAATGAGGCAACTAGTTCGCCAGCTTTTGCGTAGAGCCGGAAGTCGTTCTCTTCACGGTTTTCGTAGACAAGGAAACCTTTTGAGTTCAGGCTGCTCTGAACCATGTCGATGACCTGGTTAACGACCTGCGGGTTCTGTGCGGCCGTCGGTGGAAGAGCAATCCCAAGGTCCCCCTGCAGAATTGGCTTACCGGCCAGTTCAGGCTTACGACGAACGCCCGACAGTTTCAGGTTATCAATCACGTTAACCATCGCTGTGACGTCGTCTTTGTTAACTTCCTCGGTCTCTTCGTTGAGTCCATTCAGCGCCCAATCATCCGATGACTTTGCTCGAGACAACGTCGCGTCAATAACTTCCGAAAAACTTCGCCCGTCAACTTTGGTGGACTTCGCTTCAAGCTTCGTCAGGTTATCACGATCGAGTTTCAGTAAATCGGCTTCGACCCAGTCGCCAAATTTCGTCGAGATGTCGACTTCGAGTTCTGTGATGTAGGTCTCTTTTTCATCCGGGTGGCGGACGTAGTATCGGTTTTCACCTTCCGGCAACTTTTTGCCGATGATCAGATCGGCTACAGGAATCTCGCTCTCCTTCATCAGCGTCAGACGCTGGCCGCGCCCTTTGAGTGTGTCTGTTGCTTCTCCCAGCGGATCAACAACCCCGAAACGTTCGTGGTCAGCAGCTACGCGACTCGCAACAGCGCCGCGTTTAACTCCAATAAGTGTACGAGCAGTCTTGGCAAGACGGTCTTCACCATCAGCCGGATAGTTGTGATGCGAGGGAATTCGCCAGGTTCCATCCTTCTTCTGAACTGTGAATACGCGAGCTGACGCCGTATCTTCGTTGTATGCCACAACGCGAACAGCGGTCGCCGCATTGGGATCCTTGAAGTCCGCAAAGAACGACTTTCCGACGTTAACGAAGTCGTCAATTGGAGTCGGTTTTGTCAGCCAGCTGGTCAGGCCGGCAAGGCCGGCCATAACGGCGGCTGCAAATACGAATTTGAGAGTCTGACTGTTGTTATGCATTCTTCTCACCCGGTGTATGCAGGTCGAGGTGGTTAGATTCAGTAATTCCGTAAGTGCGACGGTTTACTTACTGTCGCGAAAGGCGTCGAACTTCTTCGATGTCTTTCCGTTCGGCTGTAAGTCGTAATCCGAGGACCAGCATCCCCAGAAGGATCGATGGAATCGGAGGAAAGATCACGGCCCAGAACCGAAACTCATTTTCGGTCTGTTTGATCTGCCGCTGTTCACTGGCTTTTAGCTGATCAAGCTTCTCGGCTTTTTCTCGATCGATATTGGCTTTCTCAACGTCAAGCTCTCGCTGTTTACGCTGAGTTGCGATTTCCATGCGTTGACGTTTTTCGATTAATGACAACGTTTCATCAGCGTCGATTTTCTCGATTACTTTGTCGAGTTCACCGGTCACTTTTTCCAGAGCTTCTTCTGCTTCTTTCTCAGCCTTTTCGCGTTCTTCCAGAGAGTTCTCCCGGAACTGATCGGCCTCACGTTGCACCTCTTTTAACGTCCGGTGCTGAGGTCGTCGTTTCCGAAGGTCAACATAGGATGTGTCGCCAGCCAGCACGTCAACGCAGTTCAGGACGAATTTCACATTGTCGAGTTTCAGACCGTGCATGTCGCTCTGCACGACATTGAACAAGGCGTCCGAAACGATGTCCACGTCTGCGACATAGATAACGTTAACTTTGTGTTGCTCGCCCTTGTTACCAGTAATGTGGGCAGCAACCACGTCCGCTTCGCCGGTCAGCACACGTCGGACTCGCGACGGATCCTTAGGCTGTATTCCGAAGAAGCTGGAACCCATCAGATCTGACCATCTGGAATTCCCCGATTGCAATCCGATTCTAAGTAGCGGCTCGAACTTCAATTCGCTGTTTTCTCGAGGACGAATTCGTCCTGAGTAAAGCATCAGCAATTCCTGTAGACCGCTGGTGACATCGCTTTCCGTGCTGATTGCTTCAGGATTACCATTCAGCGGCGTGATGAAAACGTAATCCTGTGGTAGATCAACAAACGTCGGGTGAGGATTAGTCTGATCCCAGACGATCGAGTCGTTCTGCCAGGAAATCCCCAGAGCGTCAACCAGCGGGCCAGCGTTTCCTCCATCAGCTCGCGGCTCTGCCGGTTGCTGGCCCTGTCCGCCAAACATTCCGCCGCCGCCACCACCTTGCGGTGGCTTTGCCTGACTTGGAGACATTCGTGGATCAATCAGTGGCAATGGATCGTCGAGTGCCAGAACAGGTTTACCTGATTTGACGTAATTGACAAAGTTAGCCATCTGCGGATCGGTCAGTGAAGACGGCATCGCAGCGATTAAGACATCGACTTCATCTTCGATCTTCGAATCCGGGCTGACTTCGACCACTTTGTATTGCTTTTTCAGCTCGCGTTGGATTCGCCACTCGGGCGAACTTCGCATGCTGGACATGTCGAACCCACCGTTGACTTTGGCATCAGTTCGCAACATGCCAACAGTCAGGCGGTCTTCCTGAGACACCGTGCGGACTGACCTGGTCAGCTCGTATTCGACCGAAGTTCCGATATCGAAGAACGGTACAATGACTTCATCGTAGGCGCCGGAAATCACAGTTCCCATGAAGACATCGACTCGCTGGAACCGACCGTCAACTTCCGACTGAACTGGCGTTGGGACAATTCCAAAGTGTTCGGCTTCTTCCGCCTCTTCGCTGAACGGAGTGACTTCGACAAATCGAACTTCGATTTCACCGCTCATACGGTCGTACTGTCGAAGCAAACCCTTCAGCCGGGTTTGTTGCCCAACGTAGTCACGTGGTACGTTCGGGCTAATGAAGGCTTGAATGGTGACTTTGTTCTCGATTTTTCCGACCAGATCGTGGGTCGTATCAGACAGCGTGTAGAGTTTTTCGCCGGTCATGTCGAATCGCAAACCGAGTGCTTCACTGGCAGTCGTAACAACTGAGTTACCAGTCAGTAGAGCCACAAGCAGGCAAACGATTCGAACGGCGAAGTGACCGCCGATTGGCAGTCCCTGTTGATCACTAGCCCAATGTCGGCGGCTGATGAAGACCGCGTTGAGGTACAGCGAAAAGATGATCAGCGACAGGAAGTAAACCAGTCCGCTGAACGGTATCACTCCGATTGCGAACTCGTTCAATCTCTCGCCAAGACTCAGCTCGCTACAAAATGAATTCAACATATCACCTGCCACTTCAGCAAATGATGGGTCTTCAACGATCGGGCGACTGGTCGCCAAATGGCCAATAAAGATCGGAACGGCACAAATTGCTGCCCCAAGAACGAACGCCACGGTAACACTACTGGTCAGAACAGAGGCGAACATGCCGAGGCTGATCAACGTGGAACCGGCCAGCCAGTATCCGAAGTACGTTGTCAGGAGCAGCCCCCAGTCGGGATCGGCGTAGAAGCCGAGCACGAACAATTGAGTCAGCGAAAAGGCCAGAGCCACTCCGTAAACAACAACCAGCGACAGGTACTTTCCGAGCAGGATCTCGAAGTCCGTAGCCGGCAGCGTGAATAGCAGTTCGTCGGTCCCCAGTCGCTTTTCTTCCGCCCACGATGTCATTGTGATTGCAGGAATGATGAAGAGCAGCAGATAAGGAAACGCTGCCGTGAGCTGATCGAGGTTGGCCAGGTTATTCGTGAAGAACTGAGCGTTGAACGCGCTCGACGCCGCAGCGATCACGAATACCACTATGAAGAGGTAACCCAGTACCCCGGAGAAATAGCTCATCAGGTTTCGCTTCAATACAGCGAAAATCGTGTGAGTCCGCATTTCTCAATCCCGTTATATCTTGAGTCAAAAATTTGAATTCAAAATCCGCAAACACTTACTTACTTCAACTGGTGCATCGAGACGCACCCTGCAATTCTGCAGACTGCTCTTATGTCGCGACCGTCAGTTCGCGGAAACGGTCTTCCATTTCCTGTTCAGTTCCTGCCATATCGCTGACTGGTCCGTCGAAAACGACTCGCCCCTGATTGATCAGAATGACTCGGCTGCAGACGGCCTGCACTTCGCGAAGGATGTGCGTCGACAGAAGAATCGTCTTCGTTTCGCCCAGACTGGTGATCAGATCGCGGACGCCGTGAACCTGATTCGGATCCAATCCGCTGGTAGGTTCGTCGAGAATCAGCACTTCCGGATCGTGAAGCAATGCCTGAGCCATGCCGACTCGTTGCCGAAAACCTTTTGACAGTTTGCTGATCGGTTTGCTCCAGACAGATTTCAAAGCACACCGCACGGCCACAAACTCCATACGGCTATGCAGGTCGTCTGCGAACATCCCGCGAGCGGCACCGAGGTACAAAAGCAGACCTTTCGGAGTCATCTCTTCGTACAGTGGTCCGTTCTCCGGAAGATACCCGAGCATCTCGCTGGCGGCGATCCGGTCGGACTGGACGTTGTGCCCGCCGATTGTGGCGGAACCTTCGGTCGGGGCCAGATAGCCGGTGAGCATCTTCATTGTCGTCGACTTTCCGGCACCATTCGGACCAAGAAAGGCAGCAACCTGCCCGCGAGGCACTTCGAACGACACATCTTTGGTCGCTACGAACGGGCCATAGAACTTGCTAAGACCTTTAGCCTCAATCATTGCCTCACCGGAGGCGTCTGACGAATTCTTTTCGCTGTCTGTCATGTCAGGTCGTTCTCGAAAAAGATTCGTAATTGATTGTCAACGGCTGTCGCCAACGAGCTATCCGCCGGGCAACACGCCTCCCGTAAATACTCACATCCTGATTCAAACCCGGCATCGGCTCCGTGATGTCGGAATGGCTGCCTGCGCGTAAGGTCAAAATCGATCGATCGCAAACAGTCGGAGAGACTCTGCCGGGTAAACCAGTTCGTCTCAGTCGCTAATCGAAACAAAGAAGTTGACGAACTCCGAGTTTCGCCAGCAATAAGGTGGGGAAACTTTGATTCTGGCTGTTGGCCAGCATCTCAGTCCAATGGAACGCACAATTCCAAGTTGCTCAGCAACTCTGAAGAGTGGTTGAGGAACGCGATTCTGAATGTTTCAACCGGCGATTTCTGTGTCGCGATAGCTTCCACGTGGGAAACTAAAAGCGGATTATCAGAAAACCGAAATCCCATTCACCGCACGCGTACGGGAAAAATAATTCGATCGTTGGATGTTTTCCAGCAAAACGAGCAAAAAAAACGCCATAACATGGCGAGTCGACCGGGCCGATGTATATCAGTTCGTCTGTTCGAGCACAGGGAATCCTGCTTAAAATCGACGAATCGTGCTTAAAATCAACGCTGGACGATCAGTCATCATTGCGTCTGCCCTTCCAAACATCCAGCGACAGCAGGGCATTGTCGAAATCTCGAAGTTTCTGACACGACCACACTGAGATCGCCAGGCAGCATGCTGAACGACCAGGAAATCATGGAACGAGTCCGGTCCGGGCAAGTCGCACTGTTCGACGAACTTGTCAACCGCCATCGATCGTCCATGCTACGAACGGCCGTCAGTAAGCTGAGAAATCGAAATCAGGCTGTCGCCGAAGAAGCCGTGCAGGATGCGTTTCTGTCGGCGTTCGCCCATCGACACACTTATCGGTGCGAGTATTCATTCCGCGGCTGGCTTTGGACCATTCTGCTTAACACCTGCCGAAGTCTCGCTCAACGTGAGCTTGGCCGCATCGACCGAGCCGGTGCACAGTACGACTTTGACGTATCAAACGAGCCGTGTTCGTCCGACGATGCTCTCGGCCGGCTTGTTCGAACTGAGCAAGCGGCATTGCTGCTCAGATTTCTGAACAAACTGCCCGAAGCTCAGGCCGATGCTCTGCGGCTTCGATTCTTTGGTGAATTGAAGTTTGACGAAATTGCCCAGGTCATGCATTGCAGCACGAACGGAGCGAAGCAGCGGGTTCGTTGCGGACTCGAACGGCTCTCGGCTGCATTGCGCAGAGCCGATTTTTCGAGCATCGATGCAAACGACATATCGCAGAGTCACGGCTCTGCAGGAGATTTTCGATGAATTGCGATCAGGCATTCGACGCACTGACGAACAACAACTTGCGAAACAGCGACGAGCTGATTCAGCATCTCGATAATTGTCCGCGCTGCCAGGATATGGCCGACATGCTCGCTCCGGCGATGAACCTCTTCGACGACGTTCTGGAAGCATCTGGCGAGTTCGAAGCTCCGGCACCGTCGGAAGAATTTGTGGATGACTACTCAAACAGTATCGAGCCGGTATCTGACACAGAAAACTCGTCATCAACCAAACGTCGGACAGCAAGTCGCCCCTGGCTGCAAACTTCGCAACGTCGCGCGGCAGTTCAGCGTGATGGCTTTCGAGTCGCAGCGTTTTTGATGCTGATCGCCGTGCTGATGGCCGCGATGGTGAATATTGAGCGAGGATCACGATACGACGCTGTGACCATTTCGCTGCCTGCTGACTGCCAGCGAAGCACTACTACGGAATCCAGCTCCGACAACGTTGTGGCGGGCTGCGTTGCTTGCCATCTTCGAACGGCATCGCTTGCTGACCTTGAACCAGCACATCGAGTTCATGCCAGACAACTTGTGCAACGCTGCGTGAATTGCCACCTGGATCTGACCACCGATCAGTACCGCGCCGACCTTTCTCGTGACGCACAAATTGGCGATAAGTCGCGGTCTTCCGTGCAGTTGGCGTCCTGTTTGTTTGGCCGTAACAGTGGACCATCCCAACTGTAACTCAGCGTCTGAAGCATCAACTGAAACCTCCCAACGAAAAAAGCCCGAGCCTCGACAAGTCGAGGCTCGGGCCAGTTGTTTTCTCGTAATAGCGATTACGAGGAGGTGGAGGGCGAAAAGCACCCGCCGGTGATTCAGCCGGTCGCACCTCTATTAGTTAAGCCAGATATCACAAACCACCTCCTTTCTAATGCCTATTCAAGTTGACCGGAGCCTTACGGGAAAACCCACCCCAGACAACGGAACTACTCTCGTGCCGCGTCAGCACGAACGACACGGTTATCGTGACGATTTCTCAAAACGGAGCAACCCCAGTTTGTCTGGATTTTGCACTCCAGTCCACTTGCGAAAATCGGACACTTGTGTCAGGCCAGAATCTCTTTTACCGGATTGTTGTCTTCAACTCCGGTCAAACGAACGTCGAGTCCCTGAAATTTGGCTGACAAACGTCGGTGGTCAATGCCCAGGCAGTGCAGAATCGTCGCGTTCATATCATGGATGTGGACCGGATTTTCCGTGACGTTGTAGCTGAAGTCGTCGGTCTCGCCGTGAATGACGCCCGGCTTAATCCCGCCGCCAGCCATCCAGATTGAGAAACATCGCGGGTGGTGATCCCGTCCGTAGTTTTCGCGTGTGAGTTTGCCCTGGCAGTACGCTGTGCGGCCAAATTCACCGCCCCACACGACGAGTGTGTCCTTGAGCATGTCCCGCTGTTTGAGATCCTGAATCAACGCCCACGAAGCCTGATCGACATCGCGAGCCTGGTTTGGCAAATCGTTCGCGATGTTTCCGTGTTGATCCCAGCCTCGATGGAAAAGCTGCACGAAGCGAACGTCCTTCTCGATCATTCGCCTGGCCATCAATGCGCAGTAGGCAAACGTGCCAGGTTTCTCTGCATCGGGTCCGTACATTTCCAGAGTGTTCTTTGTCTCACCCGAAAGCTCCATCAACTCGGGAACGGAGGTCTGCATTTTGAACGCCATCTCGTACTGATTGATCCGTGCCTGCGTCGCAGGATCACCGACCTGCTCGAAGGTCTTCTGATTCAGTCGGGCCAGCGAATCCAGCATCCGTCGCCGAACTTCCGTACTGACTCCATCCGGGTTTGAAAGAAACAGCACGGGATCGCCTGACCGGCGCAGGGCAACGCCCTGATGCTTCGTCGGCAGAAAACCAGCTCCCCACAGTCGGTTGTAAATCGCCTGAGCCTGCTTGCGGCCAGTCCAAGTTGGAGTCATCACCATAAACGCCGGAAGGTCGCTGTTGAGAGAACCCAACCCGTAGTTCAACCATGAACCAAGACTTGGCCGACCTGGTAATTGATTACCGGTGCAGATGTAGGTAATGGCCGGGTCGTGGTTGATGGCCTCTGTGTGGAGCGACTTCACGATGGCAATGTCGTCAGCCATTTTCGCCGTGTGTGGCAGCAATTCACTGATCCACGCACCGCTCTGCCCATGCTGAGCGAATTTGAACTTCGACGGTGCCAACGGAAAACGCTTTTGCCTGGAAGTCATCGTCGTCAGCCGCTGCCCGTTTCTCACAGACTCGGGCAGATCCTTGTCAAACATCTCTGACAACTTTGGTTTATGATCGAAGAAGTCGATCTGACTGGGCGCTCCAGCCATGAAGAGGTAGATCGCTCGTTTCGCTTTGGGAGCAAAGTGAGGCAACGCCGAAAGCCCACCAACGCGATCAGGATTTGCAAAATCGGAATCAGCCTTTGCCCCTTGAGCCTGCTCGCCCATCAACGAAGCCAATGCTGCCGTACCAAGTCCCAATGCCCCCTGCCCGAAAAAGTGTCGGCGTGTGGTGGCTGAGTAATAATTCTGGAAATCCTGCATGATTGCCTCGCACTTCTATAGGTCAGGCTTTGCCTGACAAACGACAATGTTCAAAACTCATCCATAGTTGACGGCTGTTCGGGCCAGGCCCAGTCCAGATTCAACTGACCGTTCGATACTGAAAATTCGACTTCGACATAGCCATCTCCTTCGCGGCAAATGTCGCTGCAGCCGTCCTGAAACGTCCAATCGAAATTCAAAGCTGCTTTACCGTTACTCACCGATTGAAATACGACGGATTTTACAGACAGGCTTCCGTCGACATATGAAGCGTGGCCGTAATGAAGTCTCGCCCAGATCGACGCAGCTTCCGAACAGGCTTCAACGTTCTCTCTCAGGCATTCACGTATCCGTTTCTGAGTCTGTTCTAAGACTTCTCCGTCTCGCAATTCATACGGGATAAGAATCTTCCGAGTACTCATTTGATCGCTTACTGATTTACGAATTCGCAATTATCGTTGAGCGATCGCTCACGCAATCGATTCAATTCTTTGTCAGCACTTCGTCAAGGTTCAAAACAAGATTTGCTCCGACTGTCCAAGCCGCACGTTCAACAACCTGAGCTGATGCGGCATTCTCTGGAGATGTTGCTCCGACCAGCTTTGCCGCCGATTCGCGATCCTTTGAATAGACGGCGTGAAGGTCGGTGATCACCGCTATCAGTTCCGCGACTTCGGAATCCACGGGCACTCGCGACGTGCAAAGACGCAACATGTACGCGACACGCGACTCGACCGTCTTACCACCTTCACGCAGCACCCGGTCAGCAAGCCCGCGAGCACACTCGACATATTGCGGATCGTTAAGCAGTAACAACGCCTGGAGTGGCGTATTGGTGCGTTCTCGACGTACCGTGCAGGATTCTCGAGAAGGTGCGTCGATGATGCTCATCTGCGGTGCCAGGGCGGTTCTCTTCAGAAACGTATAAAGCGTCCGTCTGTGAACTTTGTCCGGCCCCGTGTCCGGCTTAAAGCGAACCGTATTTGACCCGCTATAGCCAACGGCAAACCACAATCCATCCGGTTGCGGAGGCTTCACGCTCGGCCCGCCGAGTTTCTCTACAAGCAGGCCACTAACGAACAGTGCCTGGTCACGCAGGACTTCGGCATCCAGCCGGAACCGCGGTCCACGAGAAAGCAGCCGGTTTTCTGGATCAATGTCGGCTGGTCCATGAACGGAAGCGTCCTGTCGATAAGTTTCGGACATGACAATTCGCCGCAACGTCTTCTGAACGTCCCAGCCATCGTCCTGAAGCTGGACGGCCAGCCAGTCAAGCAGTTCAGGATGAGTCGCCGGATCGCCTTGAGAACCAAAGTCCTCGGACGTTTTTACCAGACCTGTGCCAAAGAACTGCTGCCAGAATCGGTTGACTGTGACGCGAGCCATCAGCGGATGTTCGCGGCTGGTCAGCCATCGTGCGAATCCCAGTCGATTGGCTGGTTCGTTGTCCGGAAGCGGAGGCAGGATGGACGGAACAGCTCGCGGCACAACGTCGAGGGGCTGATCGTACTCACCTCGATTCAGGATGTGTGCCGGCTTCGGTTCTTTCTTCTCACGAAAGACCAGCGTCGTTGCCGTCGCCTTTTTGATGTCAGTGATCTTCTTCTCTGATTCGGCAATCGCCTTGTGCAACGGATCAAAAATATTTCGCGACGTTACACAAACATGCTCTAAAAAATAGTCAAGCATTTGTTTCTGCTGAGCATTACTTCGTTTTGCCGATTCCAGCATCACCACCGGCTTAATTTCCGCCGGCAACGATGCGGCATTTGCCGCCTTCTGATCATTTTCCCAGCTGAGCAATGAATCGTAAAACCGATACTGATCAGCGCTGCTGACAATGCCAGCCTTGTCCCAGTACACCGTCCCGTCGAACTGCGTAAAAGCCCAACCGTTGATCATTGATCCGGCCTTCAGCCCGACTTCTGACACA
>JACLAC010016901.1_pt1 | contig 72966 bp, 57 predicted proteins | sample 8027881 | NCBI WGS metagenome assembly JACLAC01 (sample SAMN15725517, study PRJNA655200) | protist metagenome | isolation source: fluorescence activated cell sorting (FACS) single amplified genomes of... | place: Spain: Blaines Bay Microbial Observatory, Mediterranean Sea | collected 2016-01-19
TTCTAATGGGTTTTCTTGTCAGGAACATAGCCATGTTTCAATGTGTCCCACCGACACCAGCCCTCCGCTTCTGACCACATAGTGTCAATGCGTTGGCCATGGTGGTGTCGAAAATATGAACTGGTATTGCGGTTTCTAGTCAGCGGTGGCTCAGGCTCAGGCTCAGGCCCCAGCCAAGCCTTGCAGACGAGCTTGTCTTTGTCAGTGCGCCAAATTCTCAAGTTAGGACTACGTTGCCTTACCACTTTCTCTGCAGCCACTCGTAACTCATCAGAGTCAGGCAACCAGTTCAATGGCATTGTCCATTCTTCTCCTGGCAGACAGGTGTCTACCCAAGAGAGGAGCGAATCAATCAGAGCTTCTTCTTCCTCTGTCAAATCACTGAGGCACTCTTCCAGAATGGTAGGATTTTGCTCTGAGATGCTATACGCAGAATTCGCAATATACGCAGAATTGCTTGGCGCTTCAGATTGGGGAGTAGTCTCTTTTTGATTTGTTTTTCTATACGCAGAATTCGCAATATACGCAGAATTGCTTTTTTTAGGCTTTGATCCTTCATTCTGCGTATTTTGCTCAATTTGCGTATAGGATTCTGGATCCCAATTCACCAATTCACGCCAGCTCATAAGTCCTCCTTCAGTGCATCAGGATTGACCAAGACCAGAGGTGAAGGTTTGCGTCCAACTCCGCTCTTTTCTGCTTCCAAAATCTGCACATAGTTTCTTTCTTCCAGAATCTGTAGTGCGCTTTTCAACAAGTCCACTCTGGGAAAAGGAGCGCGTAAGGCATTGAAGCAATCACGTTGAGTAAACTGCTCATGCTGATTGCGTTTGATCCACCTCCAAACTGTTCTGGCAGACTGCAACGTTTCGTCTGCCCCCATCAGATCGAAGGCAACCTTGCTGTGTTCAATGAAGGAAATCATCAGCTCTGCTGCCTTCCTGACTGTCTCAAGCGGAACTTCTAGAGCTGGTTGCAGACTTCCAGCATGTTCAGCCACATGCAGCACAGCAGCGAGTCGAGCCAATGCACCAGGACACTTGCCAGCCCAGTCTGTGAGGTACTCCAGTGGTTGATCAGGACGCATTTGTGTTTCCATATATCTGGAAAACTCTTTCCACTCTGCATAGGCCTCTGCGCTTAGATGAAGCGTATGCTCCACATCTCCTGCTTCTGTGGATTTCAGTGGCAGATCCAGCAAAGCTTTGATCTTCTGATGGTATTCATTGCGTATCCAATCAGGAGTCTCCACATCATCAAGAGTGCGATACCCCAAAGGACTTTCTGGTAGCAGATAAAGAAACCGTCCAAGCAATCCACGCCCACGAAATCCAGGCTTGTGGATCAGTCCATTGAGCACATCCGGTTGTGGAGATAATCCCATCGTCAGCAATGGATTCTTCAGGTAGATGGTAGGCCTGCTGCTACGATCCACTTTTTCTGAATCTCCACTGTGGCTCTTGAGCACCAAGTCCAGATTGAGGATCCCTCCACTGTAACGTCCCTGCAGCAGATCGAAGACCCCACCTTCTGAAGACAACCAAGCCATCCTCTCCTGGTGGTATTCTAGTAGTCCTGCCAACTTTTCAGGAGTAGCGTCACTTGTCCAGAGTTGGGGAGCTACTGGGATTTCTTCCAGATTCTGCTCTAGTTCATTGAGTTCATTTCGCAGAACATCATAGGTAGAATCACCATCTGCTCTGCTACACTTAGCCGCCTTATTGCGAAACTCCTTGATTCTGGCTTCCTGAGTCTTACGCTCAGATTGAGCTTGTTGAATCAGTGGGTTTAGTTCTTCAGCCTTGGCTTGTTCCCAATCCAGCAAAGGTTGACTAGCTTCCTTTTGTACAAAGGATTTGCGATTGCCAGGAGCCAGAGCACAGATCAACCAGAGATTGGTTGATTCAGAGTAGCTGCTCTTGATCCTGATCTTGAAACGCCTGGCTACTGCAGTTGAACAGGCTGCCAGCACCAGTGCCAAAGGAAGCTCTGGTGGTGTTTCTGTGAATTGGGAAAGGCTTTTTGTGAAATCTCCCAACCAGCTTGGCAGGAGATCCAGATTGATGGTGGGTAAGGTGTGTTGGCTCAGTGGGATGGAAGCTTGCCAGAAGATTTCTTCCTTGTTGAGGACAGGAACAACCACTCCATCAACAATCTTCGTCTGATAGGTTGGCAGTCCCTTGGCCTTGCGGATCGTAGGCTGCTCTTCCAGTGGTGGTGGATGCAACTCTGCTTTCTGCCCATCCCTAAAGCCATCCTCAATATCCTTGCTGGCTTTCTTTGGATCCTCTGTGTTGGCTTCAGCAGCTTGTAGCAGTTGATCCAGAGTGAAAGAGCTTTCCAGGTATCCACCTCCTACATATCCCCCCACTAGGTAGGCTTGCTTGATTCTAACATTGTGGCGTTCACCTGAGGCTGCTGCACGAATCTCCTGACAAGCGCCTTCCAAGACTTTTTGAGCATAGGATTGCCCATGCTCGGCAGTAGAAGGTTTGTTGGTGACAGTGCTTGGCTTTTGCTGAGGGAACCACCTGGTAACATCAAGCTCCACCGGGTTGCTCTGAAGCACCAAGTCCTGATCATAGGAGGCAAACAGTACCCTGCTAACATCCTTGGTGCTTGGATCAATCTTGAGTTGGTATTGCTGACGAAGATAGTTCTCAGCAGCCAGAAATGCCTGTTTGTGCTCCTCATCATTTGCACAGACAGGAATTCTCATGACTGCCTTGACACCATTTCCACTAGGGCTGATGAAGGTGGCTTCCATATGGGGATCTGTTGCCAAATGCTCCTTGACGAGCTGCAGCCTGTCTGCTGGCAACTTGTCCACATCGATCTGCAAGCGTCCACTGTGTTGGATCAGCTTGTCCTTCTGGCGTTGTCCACTGGGGAATGTACCTGAAACAGTGAAGGCTGGCAGACCTTTCTTGATCTTGTCTACCTGCTCACTCAATTGCTTTTTGGCAGCTACTTCTTCGCACTGATCACGCTGACGTACCAACTCCCTAAGGTGCTGAATCAGCTGCCTATGTTGTGGTGTAGGTTGCATTGTCTGGTTATAAATCACAGACAGGTAGACTTGCTTCTGCTGTGTCTTTGTCCAGTCGATGCCATTGCCCACTGTCACCAGTGGGACAATATTTCTGATCAACCTGGCAGGATTTACACTCACTTAACTATCTCACCATTGCCAATTTTTAACTTTGACTTGGTCAGTGGCTGGATTTGTCTTCTACTCATACCCATTTATTCCTTTTAGTCATTTCAATAGATTAAAATTTATCTCATCCATAAATTTTTTATTATTCAGGACTACAATTAAATTTAAATTATTATTTAATTTTCTTGCAGTAGTAATAAATCATATTTATAAATAATTTATTTTATTGTTTATGATAAAAATTAGATAAAGTAATTAAAAAGGAATTTCATCTTCGTTATCTGAGTTTCTTACACTATCTTTCCATTCTGCGTAAGCAAGTTGCCGATCACAGTCTATGAGCATCTCAAGTGATTGAAAAAAATCTTCAACTTCTGACAGTTCCAAAATAATTTTTCTAATGGTGATAACTAAAGCACGTTGACGCCAGAGATCATGTTCATTCTTTAATTCACTATGCTTAAACATGTTATCGAGTTCTTGAGGCAATCCAGAGAGGGTTGATATTACTTTCCCTAGAACTTCTACATTTTCATCAAATCCACGTGTCATAAATTCCTTACTAGCATGATTTATATTGTCATGCATATTTGTAGTTAAAATTAATACTAAAGATGCAAAATAGTAATCAGTTTATATCCTTAAGATGAACTGCTTGAAGAATCTAGATGGTGTGTAAATCTTAATAAGATTAGGATATTTTTAAAGAATGATAGTGAACTTGATTAACTACTTGTAGGAGTAGTTAGCAACTACGAATCAGGTCATGCTTGAAAAAACACTCAACGTAACTTGTGAACTTTTCTACATCGAATAAGTCTGTGAGACTAAGTGTGTCGTAGATCTTTAGGACGGATTGGATCTGATGAACAAACTTGTTGCACCCAGTGATGCCTTACAAACTCATTTCAGAATCTCGGATGTACTTCCAGATTCAATGAATAAGTCCAACTTATCTGGCCTTATCATCCAATTCTTTCCCCATTTGCGGGCAACACCTTCACGGATCAGTTCATCACGTCGATAGAAAAACAAGTGTCGGAGGCTCTGTCCCGTGGCCTTCTCAAAGTCAGACCGTTTCACCCATTTATAACCTTCAATTGGCATTTTCATTTCTTACTCCTGCATTAGTGTGAACGCAAAAAACCGCTGCATACAGCAACTGCTAAGGAAGTAGTGTTATATGGATTGGAGCGCCAAGGAAGGAAGGGAAAATACTTTCACCTGCAAACAAATTACTTTCCACTCGTCATCTAGATTTAACGTGAGCTTTGAATCAGGCTATGTCGGTATGATCTCTTGATGTGGGATAGATATGGCTGAGAATCTAACGCTCGCTTGCTGTCAATGAGAAAGCTGGTAGTTTTTCCTGCCAGTTAAAGGTGGTCAATTCAACGATTAAGTTCTGAACAGTGTTGAGGACGTTTCTATACTTGGAGTACTTGATCTGGCAGAGGTTATTCGTCTGGTCATTGACGGTTTCGATCAAGACTCTCTTCCTCGGGATAATTTTTATCGATGAGAGGAGATGTGGGCGTTATAGCAGAGTCTCAACGGGGTCAAATCGACGATACTGATCCCGCTGCGCTCCTCCCCGAGGACTCCCCAATGCAGCAAGAGCCAAAAGACGCAAGAAATGAGTTGAAGAAAGTGAGTGTAGCTTGCTCCAAGCAACTCACTGAGCCAATGCAGGCTCACCTGCTATAGTAGATCTTGAGGTTGCGGCATCTGGCAAAGTGATGGAACATCGCCAAAATCATCAACATCTCACTCAAAGCTAGTACGTATCAGGCATGCTCGGGAGGAATTTCCTGGAAGTCTCTGGACTAACTTCGGAGTTTAGTTGCTGGTGAAATCGGGGATGTTGCAAAACACAGTGGCCAAATCCATCGGGACCTACTGAGTTCGGGGATTATAATGCCGAAAATCAGTCCTCAACACTGTCAGATGACTCTCGCTTATCCAAAATTTACGTTAGATTTAAAATTTCTTTAGGGGCGATAACTTAGGAAAAGTTTCTCGAAGTGTTCTCATTTCATAAACCTTACGTCCTGCATCTTGCTCATAGGTTATAAATTGTTCTAAAAAATCAGTTTTACTTTGGAAACGAGTCGCATTTTTATTTTGCTGAAAATGATTCCATAAAAATTCAATGCCCTGCGAAAGCTGACGGTTTTTTTCCTTATAAGCGTTTTCTGTATGGCCGTGAATTTCTTCAGAAACCACATGATCACTTTCATAGTCGTTTACTAGAGCCCTTAAATCAGCACTTCGAATAAAAAGTCGGGAGTGCATCATAAATCCAATTTGATTAGGCTTATTTGTTGGGGGATCGAGGAGAATCCAGCAATTCTCAGTCTCTTTAAAGGAGGTAACCATCTCAGGAGAGAGGAGAATCATACCGCTCACGTTTACAAGAAATTTTTTGAACACATGACGTATCTGTTTTTCAGTGGCTTTTTCACCAAGACAATCAAGATTTTTAATAGCTTGGCTTAGTAGTACTGATTTATTTTGAAGATCTTCACTCATAAAAAATGACAATTTTTGACCATGCAATGGTAGCTTTTCAATATATTCCATTAGTTGTTTAGTTGTAACTTCTAGGTAGTAAGCCACTTTATTTGCAGGCAAGTAATCTGGTAATCCCAGCACAGTATCTTGTGCGTCTATCAGCTGGTTGATTTCATGTATCTTTGGATTTTCTTTCATGTTCACTCTGTTTTGGATTGATTGCGTAGCCCTGCCCATTGGGAAACCTAATGGTTCTCCTCTCATAACTCATAGTTTTTCAGTCATTCTCTCAATATCTTTTCTGAGGCTCTCTACATTGAGATGGCTGTACCTCATCGACATCTGTAAAGTCTTGTGTCCAAGGATTGCTGCAATACGGCGCAAATCGACTCCTTGCTGAGCAAGATAGCTGGCAGCACTGTGCCTCAGATCATGCCAACGAAATTCATCAATCTGTGCTTGTTTCATTGCGCGTGCAAACGGAGCTTTGAAGTCAAAGGGTTTCTGAGCGTCTATTTTCGAAGGAAACAGTAGATCGGAGTTTAAGCGACGTAATCTGCGATGTTCCAGGAGCAACTTGACAACAATGCCCGACAAAGGAAGGTGTACATCTGATCGATTTTTGGTGTCACGAAAAATGATCGTTTCTTTGCCTTCACTAAGGTCAATATCTCGCCAGCGTAGAGCCCAAACACTCATTCTTCGGGCACCTGTTGAAAGAGCGAGTACAACCGCTAGATGCAGAGATGGGCTGACTGAGGAACAAGCATCCAGCAAACGCTTGCGCTCATCATCATCTAGAAAACGGGTGCGACCAGGAGGCTCTTTGAGTTTAGGTACTCTTGAGCAAGGGTTGTCCTGTAGCCACTGCCAATGCTTTGTGGCATGAGTGAGACTAGAGGAGAGTGCGGCAAGATAGCGATTAACTGTTGCTGGACTTCGATCAGCTTTGGCAAGTTCATCTCTACCCTCAAGAATTTGAATCGAAGTGAACAAAGAGAGGGGTAATGAACCAAACTTTTCACTCCACCATGAAAGCTGCTTCCTGACTGTTTCGGCGCTGCGGAGTTTAGGTAACTCTTCCTCAATGTAGCGATCAACCATTTTTTTGACTGTGTGGCTTTTCGCGATTTCCTGTAGTGCGTAGGTGCCAGCCTTCATGGCATCTTCAGTGTTTCGGATCCATCTTTCGGCTATCTTGCGGTCCCAAAAAGTTTTGGAAGTTCTAGGATGACCTTGAAGAAATATTTCGGCCCTGTAGCGCGTTCGCGAATGCTTGATGACTTTACCTTGCTCATCCCGCACTTCCGTAGTCTTCCGTTTACGGATTGTCCCCATACTTAACCTCGCTAAAAATTGAGATACTGTTCTTAAATCTAGATCAATTCAGTTCAGATTAGCAAACTGAAGGAAATGACTTCAAGATATTAAATCAGAAGGTTAAAGACTATCTACACCTTGTTTATACTGTCTAAATAGGTTTTCGATATTAAATTTGGCGTAGTAGAGGCGTAGTGTTGGAAAAAATGAGGGGGTTTTGAGGGTGGTGCAGTCAGGCGTAGTGTGGGCGTAGTGATCGCTAAAGATGACTGCAATCAGATGCAGTTAATAAACTTTTCAAATGCTTGTAAAGCAGGTAAATACTGAAGTTATGTTTAGCGAAGTGTTGTTTACGGTGGGGCTTATACAGATTGCGGTTCAGAAGGTCTCAGGTTCGAATCCTGATAGGTGCGCCAGTAAAATCAATAAACCTACAAATTTACCTACTCAGTAAAAACCATTTTGGTAGCAAAAAAGTCGTAATTGCTACGCAGATTACTTAAGCGCTCTGCTGATCCTACCGACAAAATTCTGCATTGTAAATTGATCATGCCCTGATGTGTGTCAACTGGATCAAAAACCTCCTCGCTCAGCATTCCTAACACACGCGTACTGTCACCTTCAACGAAAGATTGCTCCCAGGCGGGCGAGCAGCCCCAGTGTGTGTTTAGTGGGTCAAGGGTTTGATGCCGCGAGTCCCAACTCGGACTAAGGATAGCCCTTATTTTGAGCTAAAGCCCTATTGCTACTAAAAAATATCAAGGGAAAAGACAAATCATGGGGAAGGATCATCAGACATCAAAAACAGGTTTTCACCACAATAGAAAAGATTATCAAATTTCGAACAGAGAGCATGAGGTTCTTTCGAAAACGATTAAGGAAAGCACCGAAAAAGACTTACTAGGTCAGATCTGCTATGAATTGATTAGAATTAGAATGAATAGCGCTGCAACTGCTGATTCCCTCAAAGGTTTTCGTAGATCCCTAGATAAAATCGGTTTTTTGCTCTTTCTGAACATGATTCTTCTGAGTGTTATCGTCTACTTTCTGTTGAATCGGTAGAAACGAAGTTATCCGCATAAAGTTCCATTGACCTTTCGAATCAAGCCGTGCCTGAAGGAATTCCTACTGATTTGGTCTCTTCTGTTTAATTCCTTCCATTCAGAAGTAGCTGTCTTTCCCTATCTTCCTTTACTTTGCGAATTCTAGTATCTGTGATTGTAACAATCTCCTCAACTGAGACTGTAACATTTAGAATGTGTTTGCTCCGTTATTTCTGAGAGTTTTTATCTGCACATCTTCTTAACAATGATCAAATTTCTGTGTTTTTGGCTACTTGTCATACCATGGGCACTGCCGGCTTTTTCTGAGGAACAGTCCTTCCCAACAATTGTCGCTCTCGGTGCAGCTTGGCCATTGGGCAGTAAAGAGGGGCAGTCTACCCCACTAATTATTCTCAGCCATGAGAGTAACTTGAATAATTTTACTACTCTGTTGTTGGGTTATCGGACGGTTTCTCCATCGGCAAGCGTTTCTCTCATACCAGAAAAATGGTTGAAGTTAGAAGTTGGAGTTGACGCTACTTTTTTGACAGAAGGCAATGCTACTGATCTTTATGATAATGGAACCAGATTAGAAAATTTTTTCTTTCGGGGTAATCGAACTTCAGCTTTTGTGGGTGTGAGATTGTTAACGCAAATTCCTTGGATAACCTCATTCAAGGTTGGAAAGAGCCAATATTATTTCAGTGCAATTGAGGATCAGACAATGGATGGATTTCGGCTCCCACCGTCTTTCTCGGAAAGGTTTTCTGAGGCTTCTATCCAGAAAGCTGGACTTCTGCACAAAGATGGACTCGCAAAGATTCAGATACGCCAATACAAAAGATTGTACTGGAATAACTGGGAATTTGATGAGGATGCTTTAGAAAATGGCAGCCCAGTTCACAATATATTAGAAATTGAGGATCATATTGAGTTTGATCGAACTAAATGGAAAGGATCACTTCTGCATGCTACCGGAAGAGGATTAGATTTTTTCAGTGCCTATAAATTGGGAGGGCTGGCTAGCGATCTGGTAGTGGCTGGCTATTATCGAAATGAATTCCGAGTTCGTGAGTTGAATCTCCTAAAATTCAAGCAAGATGTATCTTTTGCAGAGGATCGCGTTCTGTCTTTGTTTGCTGATTTTGCAAATTTTACAGAAATAGAGCTACCGTTCCGAACAAATTCTTTTTCGAATAATACAATAGTTGGAATAGGTATTGGTTTTCGCTACGGAATGCGCAACCTAGGGGGCTTGCCACTGATTTTTACCTTTGGCGAAGGACTCACTGTTCCTAAGGCTTCAAGAGAAGCTCATCGTAGAGAGTGCATGCTAGTTATAGCCGCTGGGTTTTGAGGGTGTGATCCAGCCAACGGATTTATAATATATTGGGACTTCACTTATTTGAATGTTATGGTTTTTGTAGAACTATGGAATTGAAAATCTAAAATAAAAAAACAACTTTGATACGATAATTTTAAAACTCAGGAGCAAGTATGTCTGATCACAAAAAGCATAGGAAACACCTACAAAATCTTTTAGAAAAAATTGATCAAAATTCCAGACACAAGTTTATGGATTCACTGGAAGTCAGGTATTCAAAAGAGAAGAATTCATTTCGAATATTCAATGAAAAACAAGGTGTTTACATTACCCATCGAATGTCTTTTGAACAGATGGTCTATTACTTAGCAGGATTTGAAAGAGCTTTGGACTTCGTTCACTTCGAACAAAAAAGAAAGAAACAAAAGTAAGGAGATAAAGAGGTATCAATCAGTTACTGACCAGAGTAAAAAAACTAATGCATTAGCAATCTGACATGCTGATTATTCTAATTAATCAATACGGCATAGATCAGAGGATAAATATGATCACATACCAGTGTGGATGCTATTGTGGAAATTTCTTTTTCAGGCAAAAGCAGATCCTTGGCTGGCTTTTCAGTGCAATTGTATGCGCTTCCGAAGGCTTCTTGGAACAGTGGCAGTTTTTGTAATATTTGATGATAGCGCCAACGTTCAGTTTAGTGGAGAAACTTCGGAATATGTAACCAGAGGTGAGAGTGGTCTACCCGTGCGTCACTACTTTTGTCCTGTGTGTGGAGCAACGGTAAATGCAGAATCTTATGCTTATAACATGAAGGGTGCTGGAATTATTGGTTGTTGAGGGTTGTGTTTGTCTAAACGAGGCAGTTTGTGCATGTAATATAAACAGTGATTTCAGATAGTTAAATCTCAATCCAGCCGTGTTATCAGTGCATTTTTCTCAACCAAGTGTAGAGGAATGCCATGTATAAAAAATTTTCAGAGATTACTCGGGCCATGTAGGAAACTTATCCAGAGTTTGAGGATAAAGAGTTATTGGCCAAAGAATTAGGAATCAGCATGGGACATTTAAATAATTACCATCGAAATAATACACCGCCTGTAATACCACTGGTGCTTTGGTGCCATAAAGAAAATTTCATTATTAATAGCCTGCTGTTTCGCCCGAGGTTGTGAAGGTACAGGATAGTTCTGGGAAAAAATACCAAGCTATCAGAAGGCTTTGCAGGGCGTTGCTGTCAGCAAGTCGTAAGGCAAAGAAATCCTGTAGCTTCTCAGGCAACAGAGCTTCTCCACCACGAGTTTTTATTTCTCTTGGAATCAATGGGCAGATGACGTTGCGCTTGCCAGCGGGAGACAGAGAATTCACGTGCCTCTGTGCTTCTGGACTTTAGTTTGGCAAATCGTGATTGGTTGGGTTTTACAGCACTTTGGCTAGGGAATGCTCAAACATTTTGAATAGAAATTTCTAGTCGGCAGGCCTACGATCATAAGTCCTCAAAGCGTTGATTGGATCAGGACAGAAGCTGTTAGCAAGCTCGTCCTATTTCAATTTCGGCATGTAGCACTAAATTGTCTGTATCGTTATGCTCACCAATAGTCGACTCTTATGGATTTTGATACTCTCCGAAAGTACCATCACAGGTTTCTGTCCTGTCTCTCTCAAATTTTAGCGAGGTTGCAGAAGAATTGTTGAAACTGCCCGAGGAGATCGAGCAACTACAAAAGCAATTAAGTGAGGAGCAGCAACAGAGGCTGCAGATGAAACAAACGATCTAGCAACTTTTGTACAAGCTAGGAAAGAAAAGAATTTAATTTCAGTTACTTTTCAAGTATTTTTCAAGCGTTGGCAAATTGTGTGGCAATATGTTGAAAATTACTAGGGCACTCGCTGTGCACTGTTATTCATACATCTAAAGTATCACACAGCTATCGAGGACATACATGCCCATCACTGGATTCAACGAGTTAGTTGAGGAACTAAAATTGATGAGGGAGCAGTTTAAGGATCAGCAAGAGCGACAGGCATTAGAACAACTGAAACGGGAGCAGTTGGAATCGTGTATCGAAGATCTACAGCAACAGTTGTCAATGGAAAAGCTTAAAAGGCAGCAGTTAGAAACCTACATCGCAGAGCTATTAAGCAGATCCGGTAAGCTTCCCTTTGTGAATGAGTTGCCTGCTACAGCCACATTTTTTGAGGAGGTTTTTCAGAAGTAAAGCTATTGATCTTCCTTCTGTTCTACCGATATCAACTAGGGGAGTAACTGTTGCCAGCAGGGCTAAAGAGCGAATCATATTCTTTTGTAAGATGAACCTTTCAGCAGCCACCCATCTTGGTTCTTGATCCTAGAATCTCCAAGTTTGTCTGTTATTCCGGCAAGCGTAAATAAAGTTGCTTCCTACAAAATGGTAAAATTATTGATATATCTCTTCGTAGGCGGTTGAAGTTTAGTTCCTCTTCCATTCCTTTTATTTGGCCCACTGATTCCACTCGCAGAATATCACCGCGTAAGAGCGACTGTCGATTTCATTGCCCTCATCGATGGCAACCCAGGCTCCGGTCAAGGCGTATGACCCCATTCTCGAACTTTAGTACTAGTCTTTTGATCCTATCAGTTTGACAGGATTCTCGGTCATGTAGAGTTTCGAGTTAGGGTTGCAGATGTTCTTTATTCTTGTACAGCAACCTTCATATTACGTATCGATTTTGATCAAAATTCGTTTTGATCAAACTTGGCCCACAACCGTTGGGTTAATCGAGATAGTAATCCCGAACAACCCACTTTTTAGGTGTATGATGCTGAATGCTATACTTTTCTATAAATACTTAGCGTAATGGAAAGGCTAACAAACACATTTCTGATACCCTCCTCAAAATCTTCATTTTCAGAATCTCTGAAAGCGTAGGACTATCTTCTCAATCTGGCCTAGATAGTCTGAGTTATAATTTAAAATAAATTCATACTTGACTCGGATATTGCAGGTGCCAAATCCCAAATGGATTTACTGGCTCGCAAGGAAGCGTTATCGCATTAGATAGAAATGATGGAAGATGGGATTACTTTCACCGATTTGCATGAGTTGTGTTTTTGCTTCATTGGAAGTGCTCAAAACACTTCCCTCGGCGCATTGGACCTTTTAGCTCAAAAAAGTCGATAGGAAGCACATCTGAATTGTGCCAGCCTAACCTCTCCTTCATCCTCTGCGAATTTGGCTCAACAATCCTCTGGAGAACTACCTATGAATGAGGGTAGAAACTTCTTTGTGTGGCTCGTATTCATGGCAGTAATCTTTGTCACGCTTGCAGTGTTGGAGACACTTCTGGAGGTTCCAGATATTTCCTAGATCAATCCACTGAAGATCCTAATCATTACCCTACCGGACTAGATAAGAACCATAACTTTCCAGACGTCATAACCAGTTGTGGTTCATCGGCTCACCGGTACCTCACTCCCTGTTCTTCTCACTCCTACGGCCATTGCCCAAGCTGTGCTGCTTTGAGCACATTGTTGGTCTGGTCATTTCCAAGAAAGACTTGCCGAAGTTTTTGGGGTATTTGGCTCTTCTACTGACTAGAGTTTAACTACTTGGATAAACTGACAATCCAAGTGTCCCTGAGATCTGTTTACTGAACGGTGTTTTGTGATGATTTGGTAGGTGGCCTGAAAGTGAAGGTGGAATCAATAAAAGCAGAAGATATTTGTAAAATCATCACTTGACATTACTGATTGATATAGCTAGTGATTTCATATAATCCGCTGTAATACAACTCCAAATCCAAAAGGGCAGGAGTCGGTTATGATGAATGATGGTAGAAACTTCTTCATTTGGCTCATCTTCATGGTGGCCATCTTTATCATTCTTGGTGTTCTCGAAACGGCTCTCGAGGTTCCAGACATCGGCTAAAGCTTTTTGCTGTTAGTTTTCGGATGTTTATCATAATCAGACCTTTATTCCAGACGGACTAGATTCAAGATCTTTCATGGCACTCCAGGCGGGTTCTACGGCTTTTGTCGTCGCCTGTGATCTATTTGCTGTACCAGACTATCTTCCTCTGTTTCAGATACTTCCTGTCCTTCTCCTGTAGGTTGAAGCCATTCACTCTTTTTGGCACTGTTAAAAATTCCAAGACCCCACAGCGATCCAGAACTTTCTCTTTCTGTTTCTCGTGTCATTGGTTGGTGTCCCTACCTTAGTATTCCTAAACTAGAAGTTGACAAGTAGATGGGTTCGTTCGAAAAGATAAAGAGAACAAGTGTAGCGAAAAGCTTTGGACAAGAAGAAAGTTTGACAACGTCTTGAGCTTGAGATCATTGTTAGGATTACGATTCAATTCCTGACTAAGGTTCTTTGTCGGACCAATCGGTCAAAAATTTGCTCATTTAGAAGAATTTGTACTTTGCGTCAGTTGTACATGGAGTTAGATGGAGAAGGATTCTCAATGCCTCAGATGTTTTCTATAAGAGAAATCCCATGATGAATTATCAATCTGATCAGCGCCTGAAGATCATTTTCGCCTACACCGGTACGGTGCTCCCACGAGTATTGCCCTACGTCTTCGTAATGATGTTGTGGTCTCTGGCCTTAATTTTATTCTTTGAGTTCACAGGACTTGGGTTCGAGATGAGCTCCCAAGCACATTCGATTGTCGGAGTGGCGCTCGGTTTGTTGTTGGTATTTAGAACCAACACTTCCTACGATCGCTACTGGGAAGGAAGAAAACAACTTGGTTCACTGTGTATTGCAGCCCGCAATCTGATGAATCAAGCGAATGCAGTGATTCCAGAAGAAGAGAAAGAATATCGACAGCAGATCGGCATGCTGATAGCGGCCTACATGGGGGCGATGCGGGACGATCTGAGGGAAGGGATCACTCTGAAATCTATGGGCAAGCTGACGGGACAGCTCCACCAGCGACTGAATCAGCACGGCAATAAGCTCAATGGTTTACTTAGCATGCTGAACACGGAACTACGGTTGGGAGTTCGCAAGCGCTGGATGCATCCCTCTGAGTTCAACCCGATTGTTCAATCAATTGCTGATTTGCAAGGAGCTACGCACGCTTTGAGGAGAATCCGTCAAACACCTTTGCCCTTCGCCTATGTGAACCAACTCAAGGTGTTCATGGGGATCTACTTCGTCACTCTGCCCTTCGTACTGATTCCCATGTTCGGCTACATGACTTTAGTGATCATGGCTTTCTTCATTTATGCATTGGTGGGCATTGAGGAAATTGGTTTGGAGATCGAAGATCCCTTTGGTGACGATCCCAATGACCTTCCCATTGTGCCATTGACCAACGGTGTCATCAAGGACATTCAGGACGTTCTTGAGCGCTAATGATTCTGTACTAAACTTCCACACTGAGCCTAGGTTTCAGACCTGGGCTTCCTCTAGACACTAAATTACTGATTCCTTGAGTGATTGTAGAATCAGGCTGCTTCTCCAATAGTTCCAATATTCTTCGGTAAATTGTCTTCCTTGGTTTTTTGATTGGTTTTCAGAAGTAGACCTATCAAGAAGTAGATGATTGACTGCTTATCCAAAATCGGATAAGAGTGGTCGAAAAATTTTCTATATGCTGAAAACCTGGCAAAGGTATTACCAGTCATAGGTTAACTAAATTGTTTCCATCTAGTTTTCCCTGATACGGTCAGTACTAGCCGCTGTTAGCCAGAAAAATGGGAAAGACTTGTACTGAAACGCACTCACTCTTTTCTGGAGATGACGATGCTTAGACTTGGAAATTTAGCGCTAATGTTCTTGTCATGCGTAGTCCTACTCAATTCCAGTTGTGCCATTGAAGAAGATGAAGTGATTACTGCAGATATGGTGGAGCGTGCGGGTAGCCCTGGAGTTTTCTTAGATAGCGCAGTAGCTGGTGTAAATTATCTTACCAGCAGTGGTCTGGCGGGAGTCACTGATACTAATGGAACTTTCTACTACAACTCTGGAGATACAGTTAGCTTTACTCTTGGCGATGTCTCCTTAGGGAGCGTGACTGGTTCTGCTAAATTGACTCCAGTTGAGGTGATGGGTGCTTCTGGAACAGCAGATCCAAAAGTAATTAACCTAAGTCGACTGTTGCAGACCTTGGATGCTGATGGAGATCCAAGCAATGGGATCAATATTGAAGCCTCCACCCAAACAGCACTGAAGGGAAAAGCGATTGATTTCGATGTTCCAGTCGAATCTTTCAGCAATGCAACTGCTGCTGTAACAGAAGCTGTAGGAAAGCCAATGATTTCAGCAACTGCAGCGCTCAAACACTTGCACAGCACTATGGAAGATCAAGGGATGGATAGTAAGGTGGCCAGTGATAAAGAATTACAGGCAGTAAGTTCTGAGCTACAGAATTTTGAAACAATACCAGCAGGGTTCAAAATCAGCAAAAATACTGCGTCTCTCCAAGAAATCGGTAATTCAGAAACTTTTACAGTAGTGTTAGATTCAGGGCCAATTAGCGACGTCGTTCTTTCTGTAATTGCTAGTGATGCCGGTGAAGTAGCAGCCTCTCCTTCTTCACTTGGATTTGGAATTGACAATTGGAGCCTAGCGCAAACAGTTACGATAAGAGGAGTAGATGATAAAATCAGTGATGGTACAGTCTCTAGTGTAGTCATTGTAGGAGTTGATAAAGATAAGACCAAAGATTCAGCTTACGATAAGTTACCAAGTCAGAATCTAAAGACTACTACAGTAGACAATGAACCTTCCCCCAATGTTTCTATGAGTTCTTCAGTTGAAAATGTAGAGGAAAATGGTGGAGAAATAACTCTTTTATTCACGATGGATCTCGCTGCTGGTACTGATACAATAGTTACATTAGCCACATCAGGAACAGCTACTTTTGGTAGTGATTATAAACTCTCAAGTAATGCGGCTATAATTCCTGCAGGTAGTAAAAAGAGTACAATCACAATTCAAAGTATCGATGATCGAATAGATGACGAAAATGAAAAAATTATCATTGATGTTAAAGATATTACCGGAGGGAATGGAGCAAAAGAGTACGGTGAACAAAAAGCTTCACTTACAATTAATGACGATGACCAAGCAGGCTTCACCCTATCTAAAAGTAGTGCGTTAGTCACTGAGAATGGAGACACAGAAGCTTTTACAATAGTTCTCAACTCTCGACCGACCGAAAATGTAGTTTTTAATATCAATTCTGAAAACATTAAAGAAGCTAAAGTTTCCAAGCCCACACTCATTTTCACAAATTCCAACTGGAATATTCCACAAGAAGTTATCATCACTGGTATTGATGATGAGGAAATTGACTCTGCAACCAGCAGTAAAATTATAGTGTCTGTAAATCAGGAAAGTAATAAAGACAGTATTTATGTTGGACTCTTGACTCAAAGTTTAACAGTCACCAACAAAGATAATGAACCTACTCCTCTTGTAACGTTAACAACTACTGGAGCCTTAGTTTCAGAGAATGGTGAATCAATAGTTTTAACAGCTAATCTTAGTACAATTCTTAAAAGTGATACTGAAATAAAGCTCAGCATTTCAGGAACAGCAGATTTAGATCAGGACTATTCACTTTCTAGTAGCAAGATTACAATTCCTGCAGGTAGTACTTCTGGGTCAATCAAAATTACGGGAATTGCTGATAAATTAGCAGAAGAAAGTGAGACAATATTGATCAAAATCAGTGGGGTATCAAGTAATAGCGGAGCTATTGAAAATGGAAATCAGCAGGCTACTGTGAATATCACCGATGATGACACAGCAGCTCTTAAAATCACTGAATCTGAAGATTCTACACTAGTTAATGAGAATGGCAGTACAGATACATTTACTGTTAAACTGGGTTCACAACCTACAAGTGATGTAGTTGTTGATCTAACAGTGAGTGATGGCACCGAAGCAAAAATTTCTACTTCGAGTCTAACTTTCACGACTTCTGATTGGAATTCCGCAAAGACCGTAACCGTCACTGGCGTAGACGATAATATATACGATCAAAGTGTGAATGTAACGATTAAATTGGCGGTCAACACCAGCAGCACAGCAGACTTAGCCTACGCAAAGCTGTCGCCACAAAGCCTGAATTTGAAAGCCATGGACAATGACTCAGCTCCGGTAATTACTCTAGCATCATCCTTAACCAATCTTGATGAGAATAAAAGTACAGTTGTCCTGACAGCGACAATCAGCGCAGTCTCAAACAGCGACACTATCGTGATACTGGAACCTTCAGGTAGTGCAACTCTCAGTACAGACTACGCACTCTCAAGTACCTCCATTACTATTTTGGCAGGCAAGACAACCGGGACAACGAATCTTGAGAGTATTGAGGACTATGTTGACGAAGACGCAGAAACAGTCGTGCTTGATATCAGCGGAGTTTTCGGGGGAATTGCAACTGAAAGTGGTACGCAGCAGGTTTCCATTACAATCAACGACGATGATACTTCAACTTTTAAAATTAATGAATTAGATGGTTCAACCACTGTCGAGGAGGGTGGAAGCAAAGACACGTTCACAGTGGTTCTGGGCTCTGAGCCGACCAGCAATGTAGTTTTTGACCTAACAGCTAGTGACAGTACTGAAGCCAGTGTCTCAACGTCTTCGTTAACATTCAATGCCTCTAACTGGAATCAAGCTCAGACAGTCACCGTATCTGGTGTAGATGACCCGATTCGTGATGAGTTGGTGAACAGTGCGATAGCGGTAGCGATTGATAAAAGCAGTACCAACGACACCAAGTACGCTGCGCTTTCCAGCAAGAGTGTATCAGTGAGTACGAGTGATGATGAAGGGAATCCGATCGTCAGTGTAGCTACCTCAGTCAATTCCATGGACGAAAGCGGAGGCATGGCTATCCTGACCGTAAAGCAGGATACGGTGGCTGTGACTAATACGACAGTGACCTTAAATACCTCAGGCACAGCAATCCTTAACTCAGACTACTCACTTTCGAGTACTTCGCTGACCATTCCTGCAGGCAGTCGTGAGGTGAAAGCGACTCTTCAGGCAGTCTCAGATAACATCGATGAAGCAGTTGAGAAGGTTGAAGTGTCTATTGGTTCCGTCTCTGGTGGCAATGGTGCCAAGGTAGGAGGCAATCAAGTTGAAGTGAGTATCAACGATGATGATGTTTCTGGATTCACTGTAGCAGCAAGTGGAGGAAGTACGAGTGTATCCGAGAGTGGTAGTAGTACAGACACAATTTCGGTTGTCCTGAAGAGTGAACCAATTGGCAAAGTGACTTTCTTGGTAGAAGCTAGCGATGCAACAGAGGTCAGAGTGTCTTCTTCCTCGCTGATGTTCAATACTTCTAATTGGAATCAAGCCCAGACGATAACGGTTTACGGTGAGGATGATTTGATTCGTGATGGTTTAGTTAGCAGTGAGATTAAAGTTGCAATCAACAAGCAGGGTACAGCCGACTCGAAGTATGCAGTGCTGTCGAGCCAGAGTTTACCTGTGAGCACAATTGATGATGGGGCGGTCCCGCTGGTCAGCTTGGCTGCATCTGCTAGCTCTTTGAATGAAGGTGGAAATCAAGTGGTCTTAACAGTCATCCAGAATGTAGTGGCGCTGGCCGATACTACGGTGACCTTGGGTACTTCTGGGACAGCTGTCCTGAACTCAGACTACTCCCTTTCAAGTACCACCCTAACCATCCCTGCAGGCAGTCGTGAGATGAAAGTGACTCTGACGGCAATCTCAGACTGGATTGATGAAGATACAGAAGAAATCAGGGTTGCCATCAGTGGGGTCTCGGGTGCTAGCGGAGCAAGCGCGAATGGTGATCAACTGGCCGTAATCACTATTAAGGACGATGACATATCTGCATTTACTATTGTTGAGACTGATGGAGCAACAAAAGTGTCTGAAGGAGGAGGTACGTTGGCTTCTGGCAGTGTTGAAGTGACTGGCTGCGAACCCGTTTGGAATACAGGGCAAAACTTCTTTGGTATCAATCTATCTTTCTACCAACAAAACCAGTCGTTGTTTGGGGTAGGTCAGCAAATTATTGCTGATGATCGAACTTACTTCATTGATGCCACGAACATTCCTGGCAACTGCAACAAAGGTGTTGCGTTAGTATATGTTGCCGCTAGTCAAAATTCAGCTGATGGTAACCCTTGGAGCCCTGCAGGAGCTCTGAAATCAAACTTAAATGGCAATTCAACATGGAAATTACCATCTGGAGAAAGCAAAGATAGTTTTACTATCACATTAGCATCACAACCGATGGATCAGGTTATGTTTGATGTGACAGTTAGTGATAATACTGAGGCAAGTGTCAATCCATCAAAATTGACATTCAATGCTTCCAATTGGAATCAAGCCCAAACCATCACCATTACTGGCGTAGATGATCCGATTCGTGATGAGTTGGTGAACAGTGAGGTAGCAGTAGCCATCAACAAAAGCAGTACCAACGATGCCAAGTATACTGTTCTTTCCAGCAAGAGTCTACTAGTGAGTACGAGTGATGATGAGGCAGCCCCAACAGTAACTCTTTATGTTGCAGCCTCCTCTGTTTTGGAAAATGCAGGTTCAGTAAGCTTGACAGCCATCCAAAATGTAGTTGCAACACAGAATACTAAGGTAACTCTGAATATATCAGGCACAGCGACCCTTGACACTGACTACTCAATCGCCAGCAATACGATAACAATTCCAGCTGGGAGCAAATCCGGTACAGCGATTTTGACAATTGCAAATGACACAACTGTGGAGAACTCAGAAACAGTCTTCATTGATATTGCTGGTGTCTCAGGTGGTAACGGTGCAGTTGAGGAAGGTACGCAAAAAACGACCTTGACAATCAGCAACGATGACAGTGCAGCGGTGACGATAGCAGATGTGAGTGTGTCCGAGAATGCTGGTAGTGCAACGCTGACCCTGCGTTTAGACAAAGCTGTGTCGGGAGGTTTTTCTGTGGATGTATCGACCTCCAATGGTTCAGCTTCAGCGGGTAGTGACTACACAGCCTTGAGTTCAAAGCGGGTCACTTTTTCAGGTAGTGCTGGAGAGGCAGAGACAGTGAGCATTGCAATCAACAATGATTCAGTTGTCGAGGGCAGTGAGACACTCAATGTGAGGATGAGCAATGTTAGTCACAATGGTGTACAGATCACGGACACGGCAACGGTGACAATCAGCAACGATGACAGTGCAGCGGTGACGATAGCGGATGTGAGTGTGTCCGAAAATGCTGGTAGTGCAACGCTGACCCTGCGTTTAGACAAAGCTGTGTCGGGAGGTTTTTCTGTGGATGTATCGACCTCCAATGGTTCAGCTTCAGCGGGTAGTGACTACACAGCCTTGAGTTCAAAGCGGGTCACTTTTTCAGGTAGTGCTGGAGAGGCAGAGACAGTGAGCATTGCAATCAACAATGATTCAGTTGTCGAGGGCAGTGAGACACTCAATGTGAGGATGAGCAATGTTAGTCACAATGGTGTACAGATCACGGACACGGCAACGGTGACAATCAGCAATGACGATAAAATTGGTATCACTTATCAAACTTGGGAATGCGGATTTTGGAATTCAGGTGGTGGATACTATGGTTTCCCCTCTTGGCAAAATTTATGGCCTTGTCCCACCTCTCCAAGCGTTCATCCTTGGAACAGCCAGTCATTTGAAATGAGTCAAGTGGGTAAGGTTTTATCCTCAGGTAAGTTGACTAGCGGTGATATCAACTTCAACTGGAGCAGTGGCAATGTATTAGATTCAGGTAGACGAGACTATATAGTCGTGAAATTGACAGGAAACTTCGTAATGCCAGGTACTCCAGGTACGTCCTACTCGGTAAGATTCCGCAACCACGATGATGATGGTTCTATACTTAAAATTAATGGTGTGGAGATCATAAATGATTGGTCAGGACTTCACCCGCCGGCACACCGATATTCTGGTTGGAGGACCCTGGTTGGAGGACAATCTTACAGTTACGAAAGACTTTTTAGTGAATGGGGTGGTGGTGCTGTTCTAAGGCAAGAGTGGTATATTTGGGGTCTTCATGATTGGAAATATATGAATATCGGAAATGATTTTGAGTAAAAGCAAATTTCTCCAAATGGTGCCATCGTCTACACAAAATGCTATTGGAAACCTCTCTTTTAGTTGTTGTTCGAACCAAAGGGAAAGTAGCTACATAAAGTATTTTGCATACTAAGCTCACTACATCAACTTAATATTAGGTAGAAAAATTGCTCCCTATGGAATAGCAAAAAATAAATTTTTCAGGTGTAATCACTTGTTTTCCCTTTCACACCCTAACTCCAGCTGTTGTGCTGGAAACACCCTTCACTTGCAGGTCAATGCAAGTTGTTCTCAAGCAATGAGTACATCGTCAATCTCCATGGACGGTGACTAGCCCTATCTCGGGTCGGTCAAACTAAATTTCTATGAAAAGCAGAAAAAATTAGACGAAGTATTTGTATGTCATTCAAAATATGGCATAGAAATAGTTCTTATGTGTAGACAAATGCAATCCCGCTTGATCTTGGAGACAAACCATGTCCGGGCTAAGAAACTCAGTACTCCCCATCTTTTCATGCATCTTATTACTCAGTTCGAGTTGTGCACCCACAGAAGATGAAGTGATCACTGCAGACAATGTAGTGCGAGAGGGCTCACCAGGAGTCTTTCTAGATAGTGCAGTCGGGGGTGTAGACTATTCGACCAGTAGCGGTCTTGGAGGAACAACAGACTCTGGAGGCACCTTCTACTACAACCCTGGCGATCAGGTTAGCTTCACCATTGGTGGTATTTCATTGGGTAGTGTGACTGGTGCAGCCAAGCTGACCCCGGTTGAGGTAATGGGTGCTTCCGGAACAGCTGATCAGAAGGTCGTCAACCTAAGTCGCCTGTTGCAGACCTTGGATGCTGATGGCGACCCAAGCAACGGTATCAGCATTAGTGATTCCACAAAGACCACCCTGGCCGCAAAGTCCATCAATTTCGATGTCTCGGTGGATGCTTTCGACAATGCTACTTTAGCGGTCACTTCTGCAGTAGGCAAAACGATGATTTCTGCAGCAAATGCCCTAGCACATCTGCACACGACGATGAAGCAGCAGGGCCTGGACAGCAAGATTGACAACGATACTGCTCTAAAAAATCTTGGTTCGATACTGGACAATTTCACGACAACGGAGCCGGGTTTCACCGTCACGCTGTCTGACAATGCAACTACTCTGGCTGAAAGTGGAAGTACCGATAATTTCTCGGTTGTGTTGACCTCGGCCCCAACTGGCAATGTGGTTTTTGAAATCGTAAGTAGCGACACTACCGAGGCTAGTGTCTCCCCATCAACACTGACTTTTGGCAAGGATAACTGGAGTGTTTCCCGGGAGGTGACGGTCACTGGGCTGGATGATGCGATCAGCGATGGGACCATTTCCGGAGCGATCACTGTGGCGATCAACCAAGATGAGACCAAGGACTCAGGCTATGACGCCTTGGCCAGTCATAATGTGGTGACCACCATCAGTGATAATGACGCCACCCCAACTGTCACACTAACTAGCTCGGATGCTTCAGTGGCAGAGAATCTAGGAGCAGCAACCCTAACGGCGACACTGAGTCTGGGTGCCGGCAGCGCGACGACAGTAAGTCTAAACATTTCAGGCAACGCAACCCTCAACACCGACTATTCGGTCTCAAGCACTTCCATCATCATCTTGGCAGGTAGCACAAGCGGCACAGCCACGCTGACGGCAATTGCCGATCAGGTCGACGAGGAATCGGAGACGATCACTGTGGACGTGAGCGGTGTTTCTGGAGGCAACGGAGCCAGTGAGAGCGGAAATCAGCAAGTTAGCGTCACAATTACCGACGACGACACAGCCGCTTTCACGGTCACTCAATCGAGCGGTTCGACCTCAGTGGCGGAGAGCGGCAGTAGCGATGATTTCACTGTTGTGCTGGGTAGTGAACCGACCGGTAACGTAGTTTTTGATCTGTCGGCCAGTGACAGCACCGAAGCCACCCTGTCAGCTTCAACACTGACCTTCACTTCATCAAACTGGAACAGTGCTCAGACCGTGACAGTGACCGGTGTCAATGACAACGTCAGTGATGATAATGTGACCAGCACGATCACCGTGGCCATCAACCAGGGCAGCACGAATGATGCTAAGTATGATGCGCTCTCTAGTCAGAGCGTGAGCGTGACCACTACTGACGGTGTTGATGCGGCGACCTTCACCATTGCAGAGACGGATAATGCAACCCTGGTCAGTGAGAGCGGGGGGACAGATACTTTTAGTGTTGTGCTGGGTAGTGAACCGACCGGTAACGTGGTCTTTTCACTGACGGCCGGTGATGGTACTGAGGTTTCTCTTTCAGCCTTGGTACTTACCTTTAGCATTTCGAACTGGAGTACAGCACAGACGGTGACGGTGACCGGTGTCAATGACAACGTTAGTGATGACAATGTGACCAGTACGATTACTTTGGCCATCAACCAGAGCAACACAGCTGACACTAAGTATGATGCGCTCTCCAGTCAGAGTATAACGGTGAGCACGACCGATGATGACACTGCCGCCTTCACGGTTACCGAATCTGGTGGCTCAACAGTGGTGGCTGAGAGTGGCGGTACCGACGCCATCGTTGTTACGCTGAGTAGCGAGCCTACGGGAAATGTAGTCTTCTCGCTTACAAACAGCGATAATGAAACCAGTCTTTCAGCCTCAACCCTGACCTTTACACCGTCGAATTGGAACAGCGCGCAGAACGTGACGATCACTGGGGTTGATGACAACATCGACGACGACAATGTAACGAGCACGATTACTGTGGCGATCAACCAGAGCAGCACAGCCGATACAAAGTACGATGCTCTGGACAACAAAAGCGTGAGCGTCACTACGACAGACAACGATTCAGTTCCTACATTGACCCTGGCAGCTTCTTCTTTGAACCTTGCTGAGAATGGAGGAACGGTCACTCTGACAGTGACGATGAGTGCCGCCGCCACAGCTGATACTACGGTTGCCCTTTACACTTCCGGCACGGGTGTTTTGAGCACAGACTATTCAATCTCGAGTACAACACTGACAATCGCCGCCGGCAGTACTTCTGGTACGGTGACTCTGACAGGGATCGCAGATCAGACTGACGAAGATTCAGAGACAATTATTGTGGACATCAGTGGCGTCTCTGGGGGCAACGGAGCCAGTGAAAGCGGCATACAGCAACTGGTCGTCTCAATTATTGATGATGATACTGCTGCTTTTACAATTGCCGAGTCCAGTGGCTCAACCTCTGTGGCTGAGAGCGGTGGTACGGACACCCTGACCATTGTGCTAGGCAGTCAGCCCACCGGAGATGTAGTCTTGAGTCTGAGCGCCAGCGACAGCAGTGAAGCCAGTGTCTATCCATCCTCACTGGGTTTTGGTACAGACAACTGGAGCACTGCTCAGACAGTCACTATCACGGGTGTCGCCGATACAATCAGTGATGGCTCAATCGGTAGTACGCTCACGGTGGCGATTAACACCAGTAGCACGGCCGATACAAAGTATGATGCGCTCTCCAGCCAAAGTGTCAGTATCACCACTAACGACGATGAGGCCTCACCTTTGGTGACACTGACAGCCTCAAGTTCCTCAGTAGCCGAAAACGGAGGAACTTCCACCTTGACGGCAACACAAAATGTTGCGACTGCATCGAACACCACGGTGAACCTGAATACCTCTGGCAATGCGACGCTTAACGCTGATTATTCAATCTCCAGTAGTACGATCACCATCTCTGCAGGCAGTACCTCTGGTACGGCTACATTGACAGCGATTACCGACCAGCTGGATGATGATGGGGAGGCAATCGTTGTTGACATCAGTAGTGTCTCCGGGGCCAATAGTGTGGCTGAAAATGGTACGCAGCAGACGACTGTGACAATCACTGATGATGATAACGCTTCCTTCACGGTTACCCAGACCAGCGGTTCTACAACCGTCGCTGAAAGTGGCAGCACGGATAATTTCACAGTTGTGCTGGGTTCTCAGCCAACGGGCAACGTTGCATTTTCACTAAGCGCAAGTGACAGTAGTGAAGTCAGTATTTCGCCCTCGACACTGACTTTCACTTCATCTAATTGGAACAATGCCCAGACGGTCACTGTCACCGGAGTCAGTGACAATCTAGATGACGACAGTGTGACAAGCACTGTGACCGTTGCCATTAACACCGGCAATACAGCCGACACCGATTACGATGCGCTCTCCAGTCAAAGTGTTAGTGTCACTACCAGTGACAGCGACACGGCCTCTTTCACAATTGTGCAGACCAACAATTCAACCTCTGTTGCCGAGAGTGGCAGCACGGACACTTTCACGGTTGTTCTTGGTAGTCAACCAACCGATGACGTGGTTTTCAGTGTGACGGCCGGTGACAGCAGTGAAGCTACTGTTTCCCCTTCCACACTGTCCTTCACTTCATCAAACTGGAATACCACTCAGACTGTTACAGTGACGGGAGTGAACGATGATGTGGATGATGGCTCAGTGAACAGCACAATTGCAGTAGCGATCAACACTGCCGGTACTGGTGACTCAAAGTACGATTTACTTTCCAGTCAGAGTGTGACCGTCAGCACCAGTGATGGCGATACCTCTGCCTTCACTATTGCAGAGACTGGGGGTTCGACAGCAGTTTCGGAAAGTGGTAGTACTGATACTTTCACGGTTGTACTGGGTAGTGAGCCGACTGGCAATGTAGTTTTTTCATTGAGTGATAATGACAGTGATGACTCGGAGATCAGCCTCTCCTCATCGACATTGACCTTCACTTCATCAAACTGGAACACTGCACAGACGGTTACGGTGACAGGAATCAACGACAATGTGAGTGATGACAATGTGACGAGCACCATTACTGTGGCTATCGATCAGAGCAGTACAGCTGATACGAAGTATGATGCTCTGGACAATCGAAGCGTAACGGTGACTACTACCGACAATGATACCGCAGCTTTCGCAGTCACCGAGTCGGGTAGTTCGACGGTAGTATCTGAGAGTGGCAGTACCGATACTTTCACGGTTGTACTGGGTAGTGAGCCGACTGGCAATGTAGTTTTTTCATTGAGTGATAATGACAGTGATGACTCGGAGATCAGCCTTTCCTCATCGACATTGACCTTCACTTCATCAAACTGGAACACTGCACAGACGGTTACGGTGACAGGAGTCAACGACAATGTGAGTGATGACAATGTGACGAGCACCATTACTGTGGCTATCAATCAGAGCAGTACAGCTGATACGAAGTATGATGCTCTGGACAATCGAAGCGTAACGGTGACTACTTCCGACAATGACTAATCTTTTGAATGCTTATTGCTCGCTGCCAAAATAATGTAGAAAATCAGTTGAATTAGAGAGAAGGGTTTGATGAAGCTTCTATTGAGAGGCCCTTTGAGCCTGCCTTGTTGAAAGCTGCCACTCGGTAGTAGTGCGTCGTGCCAGGCGTCAGACCAGTATGAACATATGAGTTAGTCACAATATCCTTAATTGTTTGAACTGTGATACTGGTATTCGGATCACCTTCTGCGTCCGTTATATGTTTTAGATTCTCTGTAATTTCTTCAGTATTCCAGTAAATCCTATAGTTGCTGGCATTACTAACTTCGTCCCAAGAGAGAGTGATCTGCTGAGAACCAGCGACAGCCTCCAAGTTGCCTGGAACGGTGGGTGGCATCTCCTTCTTATAGGAAATCGTACCCTCATCCCCGCAGCTGAAGAGCAAAGGGGAGAAGAGCAAAGCAGCTAGGATTCTGGTGGACATGAAACCTCTAGTAGTGTTTGCAGTTTTAGGATTTTCAGTGAGATGCAATCAAAGGTAACATTTTTGTAGCACAGAGATTTCTGATGTGCAAAGTGCAATCCGAGATTCGTAAGGAGATGCAATCAAAATCTAAAATGACAACAGATCCTTTTGAAATAACTCTGCCGGTCTCTATCCTCACCTGTTCCTAATGCGGGATATCATTTTTGTAGCCAATTCCTCCGACCAATGACTCCAGCGTATTTGTTGCCATGTCCGCAATCAGGACCTCACAACTCCTTAGAGTCAATGCTGCGTTTTTGTGCCCACGGCTCAGTGGGTTATGGTCTCAGTTGTGATACGATCTCCTCCTCAGATTTAATCGTTTCTGAGCAGATTGAGAACTCAAACATATTATTTCATCGAAATATTTTTTGAGATCATGAGTCGATGGATATAAAAATCTGTTGGGTTATGTCCTCTCCAGTTGTTTGGGAAATCCTGAACAAAATTTTGTGCAGATTTGGAAAACAGGCTGATTGGCACCTCCTTTGTAAGCCATAGGCGAGATCAGTATTCGGATTCAATTGAAAAAATAGGGTCGCTTGGGCCCCCACTTTGCTTGTTGGGAGAGAGTTTGTGATGAAAGTTGCTTGGAAATCCATCTGTTTGGCCATAGGCCTCTTGACTTTGGTTCCACAACTGTCACAGGCTCGTTTGAATGAATCATTGACCCAATGCCGTAGCCGCTATGGAGAGCCCAAACAGCTACTGGCAAATGCTGCGGGTCAGATCGTGGGAGGCGTCTTTGAAAGCCGAGACATTCGGATTGTCGTAGATCTCAACCGCGAACGCATGGTTACCGGAATTGAATACGAGATCCCCGCTTATTTTTTGCCAGGGGACCGGAAAGAATTTGTAGACCGGCTCGGTGAAATCTACAGGTTCCCAAAGAGCCAGGAATTGCAACCACCAACTCCCTTCGCCTCATCTGCTTTTTTCAGTACGGTCAAGGGAAGAGAGTACTTGGTGTTCAACGAGGAAGTTCGCAACCAATTTGATTGCGCAGTCCAAGCTGAATTTTGCAATTACCAGCGCACCGTGGAACAGATTACGGCTTGTGAGCAGAACCTGGCTTCCACAGAGGCTAAGTACCGCCAGTTGACGCAGACCAGTCGAGTACCGGTGGTTCAGGATCCTGTTACTCCGATTAATCCGCGCCATGCTATCAGTCCCGATCTGAAGACGATCTATTTTCTGGAAGAGGACTTAACTACCGGAAGAGAGCGTCATCGCTTTGAGCCTCTGGATCCTCAAGCAGAGCTCAGCAAGGGACAGGCAGCCCTCCAGCAATGCCAAGACTTTACTACTCGCTACGTTCGAATCATTGAATCTGCTGCACCCGGCTTTGATAATTTCTAAGCAATTTTTCTAAAAACACTCCGATTTTCTTCTCTCCGAAAGCAACTTGTCAGACAAAGTGACCTGTGATTGCTAGTCACCAGAACTCTGCCATACTAAATGTTTGAGCTTGTAACCAGCGGTCCCCCTCCTCCCGTTTTTTCTCATCCAATCGAAAGCACGTGTGAATCCTTCCCAATTGAGCGGCCTTGTCTGGCTGAAACGTCGTCTTGGCTTACACGAAGAGGCTGAACGTGAGTACTGGGGCTTGCTGCTACCCTTGTTCCTGCTGACTCTTTTCTCATGGATTGATCACATGATCATGGTTCCGTTGAGCGCAGAGATTTCTGCAGCAACGGGACTTTCTCCAGTTCGTAGCGGTCTGCTGGTTTCTGTCTATCCTGCAGCGGCAGCGGTCTCAGCCTTTATTTTTGCTCCCTGGTCAGACCGATTGGGGCGCAAGCAACTGCTGCTCTACCTAGGATCTGGTTTTGTGATCTCCACCTTTGGCTGTGCCCTCGCTCAAGGTGTGGAGAGCTTCTTTCTGTTCCGTGTTCTTTCGGGAGCTTTTGCTGGACTGATCATGCCAAATTGCCTAGCGTATGCAGGAGATGCGTTGCAAGGAAATCGAAGAAACCGAGCACTAACAAACATCATGCTAGGATTCACGCTAGCTTCGATTCTCGGTGTGCCTGTTGGATCTGCCCTGGCAGAATGGGTCTCCTGGCGCTGGACATTCGGTGTGATTGGGCTGGGTGGTTTGCTCTCCTTGCTCTGGTTGACCAGCATTCCATCAATCACCACCGGTGCTGAACAGATTACGATCCGTCGTCAGTACCTCCAGATGTTTGGTCTCTGGAAACGTCAGGAAGTGCGTTGGGTGTTTGCCATGCAGTTCTTCATGCTGATCGGGCTGTTTGGTTTCATTCCGCATATGAGCATTTGGTTAACAACTAACTATGGGCTCTCTGCTTCGGCAATTGGTCTTTTCTACATGCAGGGAGGAATTGGCAGTCTGCTCGGGAACCAGCTTGCTGGTTGGCTGTTGCAGCGAGGATTGAGTTTTAGTCTGATCGGGATCGGTTCTGTCTTGATGGGGACCGTGCTGATGCTTTCCACTCAAGATCTACTCTCGGGGCCTTGGATGGGTGCCATGTTCTTTGGCATCATGCTCGGTGGGTCCATGCGGATGCCTGGCCTGCAAACCATCCTGATTGAACTGACGGGCAAGGAAATCCGAGCGCGTCTGATGGCGATGAGTGTGATCGTGTCCAACATGACGATGGGACTCGGAGGTTTTTGGAGTACGGGTTTGCTCTACATGGAGAATGGATATCTGCTGGGCATGGATCGGGTCGGGCTTGTTTCGATGTTGACCTTGCTGATTGTGCTTCCCCTGATCTGGCTGATTCAGAGACAGCAACGCAGTACGCCACAGCCCGCAATTTGAATCTTGTATGCTGCTGCGTAACGCATCACTTCGATGGCCATGCCTGGGGATCTCCCTAAAGCACCATTCCGCTTGCCTCTCCAAAAAACTGAGCCTAGTTTGGTCGCTTTTCTTGAACTTCTGGATTTATGCGCTGACGAAAAGCTCAAGGTACTGTTCAAGAGCGAGCAGTAATGCATTAACAGTGATCCAGACGACGCTCCTCTGTGTAGACATGGATTATGACTAGTAAACAACCAGCGTTGGTTCTGGCCTCAGGTGGATTCAACGGTAAGCTTGCCAAGACAGCTTTTGGCCTGATTCGTAGCAGTGAGCGCTTTCAGATCGTGGGGGTTCTTGATCCAGAACAGGCAGGACTAGAAGCCGGACAAATTGTCGATGGAAAAGGCCGTGGAATAGGCATCTATGCAAGCGTTGCCGAAGCGTATGCCCAGGCCCAAACAACACCAGAAGTGGCCATCATTGGAGTGGCGATTGCGGGTGGAAAGCTCGATGACAATTTAAGGAGTGCCGTGACCGACGCCCTACATCAGGGCTTGAAGATTGTCAACGGCCTGCATAGTTGGCTTGCTGAAGATCCGGAGATGGTCGACTTGGCACAGCATCATGGAGGAAGTCTGTTCGACTTGCGAAAGCCACGACCACGAGAGCAGTTGAGCTTCTGGTGTGGGGAAATCCTTGACGTCAAGGCACCTCGTGTGGTGGTGATGGGGACCGACTGTGCCTTGGGTAAGCGAACCACAGCCCGCTGGTTACGAGATGCCTGTCAGGCAAAAGGCATAAAGACTGAATTGATCTACACCGGTCAAACCGGCTGGATGCAGTCTGCCCATGACTATGGATTTATTCTGGATGCAACGCCCAATGACTTCGTCAGCGGCGAGCTGGAAAGCGCCATCGTGCGCTGTGATCGTGAGCTGGTGCCCCAATTGATTCTGATTGAAGGACAATCCGCCTTACGCAATCCAAGTGGCCCTTGTGGAGCAGAGTTTCTCTCATCAGCCCAAGCCAAGGGAGTGATCCTGCAGCATGCTCCGGCTCGTGAATTCTACAAAACCACAGACCGGCCTTGGCCCATGGCGGACATTGCCGATGACATCAAGATCATTCAACTCTATGGATCTGAGGTGCTTGCTGTGACCCTCAACGCAGAAGGGATTGCGATGGAAGATCGGGAGGGTGTTCGGGCGCAATTGGAACAACGCCTGGGGTTGCCGGTTTTTCTGCCATTGGAGCAGGGTGTGTCCAATATCCTACCACTACTGCGTGACTTCGTTGCTCGAGAGGCCCAACCATGAAACTGACATCCTGCCGTGTTTTTCAAGAACACATTCTTTTGACTCAGCCCTTCACGATCTCCTACCACACGACAGAAGCGATTATGCTTCACTTTGTTGAGTGGCAAACCGACACAGGTCACCATGGTTGGGGTTCCGCCAGTCCTGGACCCCGAGTGACAGGAGAAACGGATGAGGTCTGCAACGCAGCTCTCCAGGCTATGAGTGCTTTTCAAGGGGAAGACGTCCGTCATCTACCCCGTTTGCTGCGCCAACTGGAAACAGAGTTTCCCAAAGCTCCCGCAGCTCGAGCTGCTGCTGATATGGCTTTCCATGATCTGCTGGCTCGTCGACTGGATCTGCCCTTGACAGATATGCTGGGCAGGTGTCATGCAGCTTTACCGACTTCAGTGACCTTGGGCTTGCGTTCCTTGGATGAAACGCTTGGCGAAGCGCAGGAGAAAGTTGCTCAGGGCTTTAGTGTCCTCAAAGTTAAGTTGGGTCAGGATTCTGAAGCAGATTTGGAGCTGTTACGACGACTGAGAGAAGAACTTCCTCAGGATATCCTCCTAAGAGTCGATCCAAATCAAGGCTATGATCTGCAAACTCTAAGGACCATTCTGACTAAATTTGATGAGTTGCGCCTGGAGTTTGTGGAGCAGCCAATGCCTGTTTCACAAACAGAGGAGTTACGGTCACTGCCAGCAGTACAGCGCCAGCACTTGGTGTTGGATGAAAGCCTACAAAGTCCTGGAGATGCACTGCGTTACGGATTTCAGGATCCACTTTGTGGAGGCTTCAATATTAAGCTGATGAAGTGCGGTGGTCTAGGACCTGCGCGTCAGATTGCCAACCTATCTGAACAAACAGGTCGTACGCTGATGTGGGGATGTAATGACGAGAGCCGACTCAGTTTGGCTGCCGCTCTGCACCAAGCGTTGGCCTGCCCGACTACGCGATATTTGGATCTGGATGGTGATCTTGATCTTATTCGTGATCCAGCCCAAGGAGGCTATACCATTGAAAAGGGTGTCATGATTCCTCTTGAACAACCAGGACTTGGAATTACTGTGCCTTGAGGGGAGTCCACCCAGTGGTTCAAGGGTGTTCAACAAAAAGGAATGCTTCCTGCTACAGATTGATTGTTCCCAGTGCCTAAACTGAGAACATTATAATTTCTCTGACGGAGGATTGGGCCGTTGGGGAGATGATCCTGATCCTGCGACAATCAGGATCCGGGAGTTCTGCTGTGCTTGGCGTTCGGTGGAACTCCCAAGCTTCTGCGTGCTACTGCGAGATGCCTCCTCCCTCTTCTCAACTCATTTTTGCTGAAGAAAACGTAGAACAGTTCATCATCTGAATCTTCTGTCAATTGCATTGGTTCCCATTTCACAACTCTACAAAATGCGCTGGATTCTCCGCCCTCTGAGTCTGGACCTTCGTGGACTAGCTACACTCCGCGTTTTGCTTGGCATGCTAGTGCTATTAGATGCATGGATTCGTAGCAGTGACTTGATTGCTCACTATGGAGATTCAGGTGTTTTACCCCGATCTGTCCTGCTAACCGAATTCAGCAATCCCTATCATTTCTCTCTATTGTTTCTTAGCGGACAACCGCTTTGGGTAGGACTTTGCCTTCTGATATATGGGTGTGCTGGTCTGACCTTAGCCCTTGGTTGGCGTACTTGGTGGAGCACCCTGATAGCTTGGTTACTGATGTTGTCACTTCATAATCGCAATCCAGTCGTCCTCAACGCTGGGGATGTCTACTTCAGAGTTTTGCTCTGTTGGGGTCTCTTTCTGCCATTAGCAGCTCGTTACTCTCTTGATCGAGCCCGGAGTCTGACAGGCTTCAGATCTGCTGTGAACCTGAGCGAACAGGAAGTCTTCACAGGTGGGTCGGTTGGTTTGGTTTTGCAGGTGGTACTGATGTATATCTGTACAGCAGCGCTCAAGACCTCAACAGAATGGTGGCCGGAGGGGACAGCTGTCTGGTATGCGATCACCTGGGAGCAATTCACTACTCCATTTGGAGACTGGCTTCAAAAATTTCCTGAGTTGCTGAAATGGCTGACGTGGGGAGTCTATGGAGTTGAATGGGCTGGACCGTTACTGCTACTCTGCCCATTTTGGCATGCCTGGATACGTACCATCGGTGTACTGTTGCTCATTTCACTTCATCTTGGCCTAATTTTGACGATGGAGTTGGGTTTCTTCCCCTGGATCTGCATTGCGGTACTGCTTAGCTTATTTCCCAAAGGAATCTGGGACTGGTTATCTTCCAGAAATTGGTTGCGCCGTGTTCCTGCCGAAAACCTGATCCTTTATTACGATCAGGACTGTGGTTTTTGCCAACGAATGGTTGGAGTGTTGCGTGAATTTGTTTTGTTTGGCCGAGCAGAAATTCGGCCAATCCAATCCGATTCGGTGGTGTATGCCCTTTTTGATAATGAAGCCCCCAGTAGCTGGGTCGTGCAGCATGGAGAACACTATGCGTTTGCTGGGGAGGGACTCTGGCTGGTATTGCAGCAATCTCCTTGGTCCGCATGGTCAGCCCGTTTTTGGCCTGAAGCGAAGACTTTAGTTTTTTTAGAGAGCCTGTATGCCTGGGTCGTGCGTCATCGACCTCAGTTAGGTCGCTCGACCGCTTGGATCGGTTCACGCCGATTTCCGCCCAAAGCTGTTCCTAACCGATATCTTTCAACAGTAGCCTTGGTCTTGGTTGTATTGGTTGTGGGCTACAACCTGCGCTACAGCTTTTTCAAGGAAGTTCCTTTGTCCTCATCGGTCAAGACTTTGTTTGCAGCATTGAGGTTGGATCAATACTGGAACATGTTTTCTCCTCAGCCTAGTAAAGATGATGGTTGGTTTGTGATGGAAGGAGAACTTCGCGATGGGACTCCCGTTGATGTGTACCGAATGCAACTGGGAGAGGTTTCTTTTGACAAACCAGATGATCCCTCTGCGTACTATCCAAACCAGCGCTGGCGTAAATACCTGATGAATCTTTGGCTAAAGAAATACAAAGACTACCGTCTCCACTACGGACGCTATCTCTGTCGCCAATGGAATAGCCGAGAAACGGAACGAGAGCGGAAGTTAACCGCCTTTCGGATACACTTCGTGTTAGAAAGATCAGGACTCCCCGGCCAACCTGCAAAACCAACAGAGGAACGAATAATTTGGAGACATGAGTGCTTCAAAAAAAAAGGCTGAAACGTTCTTGAAGTTGTTAGTGAAGTTGTTGATGGAGAGCCCAAGCGAGCAGGAAACCCCTCGCGGTCCAGGCTAGGGTGCGAATCCAATTTGTTTGTACAAGTAGTTGCTGGGCATAGGAGTCGTAACGCTCTGAGAGACGCAGGTGCTGAGGAACCTGCAACCAAAATGTGGAAGCCCAAATGAGCCCAAGCAGTCCCAGTGTGGTTCCCAATAGCGTCGATGATAAGCCAGGAGGAGGTAACCACCAGAGCAGAAGTGCAGAAAACAACTCCAGCAACAGGGGGCCAATCACAACCCAAGCAGTTCGGTGAGTATTACGACGTTCATAAGCAGGGAAGGCCGCATCGGGGATGTTTGCAAAGAGAGGATAGTGCACAACTTGGATCAGCCAGATCAAGCCAACCATGTACCAGGTAACGATCAGATTCAGTAGCAGCCAAGTCATTAATCTTCCTTGTGGGTTTGCTGACAAAGATCTTGGACTTGACGGAAATTACTGTACATTCTTCACTATGCAAATATTATTATTTGTTTTTCTAATTTCTATTGGAGTATCCAAAATGAAAGTGCTTGCATCTCTCAAGTCAGCAAAGCAGCGTCACAAAGACTGCCAGGTTGTTCGTCGGCGCGGAAAGATTTTTGTGATCTGTAAGAGCAACCCTCGCTTCAAAGCACGTCAGAAGTGAGCCCACTGAGCCCCAGTCAGCTGTGGCTCGCCCTCTTCTGCCAGTTCCTCCTAAGATTCGCTTCAAAACGGACCACTCACCTTTCCGTTGATAAATTGCTGTAAAATCGGGTTCGAGTTTTCCTTGATTTCATTCGGACTTCCTTCAGCAATGATTTTGCCCTGATAAAGCATCGCCAACTTGTCAGCAACTCGCATGGAGTTGGGAATGTGATGGGAAATGGAAATACAGGTTTTGCCAAAGTTATCACGCATTTCCACCATCAGGTTGCCGATCGCCGTGGTTGTGATTGGGTCTAGACCTGATTCTGGTTCATCAAAGATCATAATCTTGGGCTCCATCATCAGCGCCCGAGCTACTCCTACGCGTTTCTTCATTCCTCCAGATAGTTCGGCAGGCATTTTGTCTTCTACATCATAGAGACCCAGTCGATTGAGTGTAGAAGTGACTCTCTCAGCAATTTCACTTTCCTTGATCTGCTTTTGGTGTTCACGCAGAGCAAAGGCAACGTTTTCGAAGACATTCATTGAATCGAAGAGTGCGGAGTACTGAAAGCACATTCCTGTTTTCTTAAGCACTTCTACACGGTGCTTCTTGCTCATCTCCAAGACATTGACCTCATCGACAATGATCTCTCCAGAGTCTGGAATAATGAACCCAAGGATCAACTTGACAATGGTGGATTTGCCGTGGCCAGAGCCTCCCATGATGACGGTAATTTTGTTGGCAGGCATTTTCAGGCAGAGATCGTCGATGACCTTTTTGCTACCGAAGGCCTTGGTGACGTGGATTAATTCAATCATGTCTCTCAGAAAGTGTAGAAGGTATGGCTGTAGATTTTTTCAGCAAAGTTTTCGGTCAGTTCCTGTATGCCGCGGCTGAGCCGCTGACCACTGAGTTCAGCATTGCTGCTGCTATCGTTGCTGCTAGTAGAGACCTCAACTCTGAGATTTGAAACTTCCCAAAGCTGTTTGTTGGTCCGCTGATCCTCAAGAATGGCAGTTCCTGTAAGGGTCAACTGCTGAGCAACAGCCAAGGCTTCTGGCTCGTCCAAGTTCATTCGGGTCATCTGAACCAATCGCACCCGCAGCAGTAGATCACTACGTTCACTTCCACCACGAAGTCGAACAGCCGAATTACCACGTAAACGGCTGCTGAGAGCCTGCATTACGAAAGTTTCTAGATCGGATTCGAAGGTTTGATTTTCGATGGGTGCAATGCTTAGAGTCGCGGCTTCTGCTGGAAGGGGAGGATTACCACCTTCGAACGTATACTGGCAGCCAATGACTAGAGACAGCAGACACGAACAAATAAATTTCCGAAGAACTGAGTTGGCTCTAAAAATTTTATTCACGGTAACAACTAAGGTCAGAGAGTCAGGGATAGCCCAAATTGTAAGCAGGAACGTGTTGTTTTTCGATTGCGTCTTCAATGGGCATTCGTTAAAAAATAGAGTTTTGAATTTTTTCTCATCCGTGTTCGCCAAGCCGGTTTCTCTTCGGTCCACCGCAAAAGAGGTAGAGTGTTTTCTCCTGAAATGCAACAGCAGGTTGACCGTCTTCTTTCTCGCTATCCAATTCGTCGTAACGCTCTCCTGCCACTCCTACATATGGCTCAGAAAGAAAATCAAGGCTGGTTGGACAGCAAGTGGGTGAATCATGTGGCTGATCTGTGTGAGGTTTCGCCCACCCATGTGGAAGGAGTAGCAACTTTCTACACAATGTTTCGTTTTCGACCACCGGGCAAGTATCATCTGCAAGTGTGTACCTGTGTGCCCTGCTGCCTAGTAGGAGGTCCAGAAATTCTGGAACAACTTGAGCACAAATTACACATTCATGCAGGTCATACTACCAAAGATGGACTCTTCAGTATTGAAGAAATGGAGTGCATCGGAGCCTGTGCCTATGCGCCAGCAATGATTGTCAACGAAGACTATGTAGAGCAGTTGACCCCTGAAAAAATCGATCAACTACTTGACAGTCTCGCTACTAACCCAGAAGAGTAGGAACCCCTATGCTTGAGGAAACACTTGTTCTTTTCCGCAACATCCGAACCCCTGGATATGATGGCGCTTTAGATAGCTACCGCAAAGCCGGTGGTTACCAGTCTTTGCCAAAAGCCTTGGCGATGAAACCTGAAGAGGTGATTGCCCTAGTCAAGGAAGCGGGTTTACGCGGGCGGGGTGGAGCCGGATTCCCCACAGGCCTCAAGTGGAGCTTCATGGCCAAGAATACGGGAAAGCCGAGTTACTTGGTTTGCAACGCAGATGAGTCTGAACCAGGGACCTGCAAGGATCGGGAATTGATGCTCAAGGATCCACATCTTTTCCTTGAAGGGATGATGATCGGTTGCTATGCCCTGGGCTGCCATCACGGCTACATCTACGTCCGAGGGGAGTATTTCCCAGCGATCAAGAGCTTGAACAAAGCTATTAACGACTGCTACCAAGAAGGAATACTTGGCCCAAAATTATTGGGCGGTGATTACGATTTGGATCTGACAGTTCACACCGGTGCCGGTGCCTACATATGTGGTGAAGAATCGGCCCTGTTGGACTCGTTGGAAGGCAAACGCGGTCATCCCCGTGTCAAACCTCCATTTCCTGCAGTCGCTGGATTTAATGATTGTCCAACTAGTGTGAACAACGTTGAGACCCTGACAAATGTCACAGCAATTTTGGCAATGGGAGCTGATGCCTATAAGAACCTGGGCAGCCCTAATAATGCAGGAACCCACTTGGTAAGCTTGGGGGGGCATGTCAACCGACCCGGCGTGTACGAAGTTGCAATGGGGGTTGGCTTGCGAGATATCATTCATGAACTTGGAGGCGGCGTGCGTGGAGGAAAGCAACTCAAGGGAGTGATTCCTGGAGGGTCCTCTTCCCCAGTGCTACGGGCAGATGAAATTGATATTGCTTACGACTTTGATTCGGTTGGTAAGGCTGGATCGATGATGGGCTCTTCGGCAATCATGGTTTTTGACGAAGACACTGACGTGGTCAAGTTGCTGCACCGCATCTCACGTTTTTACAATCATGAATCCTGTGGCCAATGTACTCCCTGCCGCGAAGGGACTCACTGGGCCCGACAGTTGCTCCGAGATTTTCTTCAGAACAACGGTAGTGAGCGCAAACTCAATCGATTGCAACGAGTTGGGCGCAACATGGGGGGGACTACACTCTGTGCACTTGGAGACGCGGCCTCTATGCCTATTGTCAGCTTCCTCAAGAAATTCCCAGATGATTTTCGACATTACTACGCAACTGCTTCCTGAGAAAAAGTGATGGAAGTCTTTTATATTGATGATCAACCGGTTCCCTTTGAGAAAGGCGAGAAGATTCTCTCGGCAGCACTGCGAACTGGCTTGGAAATTCCCCATTTCTGCTACCATCCTGCGCTCTCAGTGGTTGCTACTTGCCGCATGTGCCTAGTCGATGTGACAGATCTTGGCAATGGACGCCCAGCACCTAAGTTGATGACATCCTGTTCGACCGATGCCATGCCAAACATGCGTATCTCCACCAAGAATGACAGGGTTCAGGAAGGTCGGGAACTGGTGATGGAATACCTACTGGTTAATCATCCGCTAGATTGCCCAGTTTGTGATCAGTCTGGGGAATGTACTCTGCAGGATCATTCCTATGTCCATGGGACCGGGCACTCCGAGATGGAATATAACAAGCGAGTTTATGGCTGGCGTGACATTGGCACTTTTGTACAACTGGAGCGCAATCGTTGTATTCATTGTTCCCGCTGTGATCGCTTCACTCGTGAGATCACAGGAACAGACGAGTTTGGAATGTTCAATCGGGGGCATGAGTTGACGATTGATACATTCTCAGACCGAGCGATGACGAATCAATTTCAAGGCAATATGGCTGACATCTGTCCAGTGGGTGCAATCACTGAGAGAGAGTTTCGATTCAAGCGAAGAGCCTGGAAACTCCGTAAGGTTCCGTCGGTCTGTAATGGGTGCTCCACGGGTTGCAACATCACGATTGAACATGATCGCAACGAGGTACTTCGCCTGAAGCCCCGTGAGAATCAAGATGTAAACCAGTGGTGGATGTGCGATGAAGGCCGTTTAACCTACCTGCAAATGAATGAACGAGAGCAACGTCTTGCCAAACCGATGGGGCGTGTCAAAGGGGATTTGTTACAGGTGACATGGCAGCAACTCTATGATGCTGTGGCTGATCGATTGGAAGCCTTGAAGCCAAAAAGAGAGCAGGTTGTTGCCTTAGTTGATACCTACTCTACCTTAGAAGAGATGTTCTTGCTGCGCCGCTTGCTCCAAGAAGTTTTCTCTTCTGATCAAGCTTTTTATCCACAGCAGGACTGGACACAGCCAGAATCAGAATATTTCATTGAAACACTGATCACTACGGATAAGGCTCCTAATCAGGCTGGAGCTCGATTATTGGGGCTCAAGGGATCCCAAGAGCATGATGTTATTAGTGCAATGAAATCGGCCGAGTTGCTATTTGTCCTTGGCAATCCCTTCATTAAGGAACAACCACTTCTAGATTTGGCAGGAACAACAGAGTTGACGGTGCACATTGCGTCTCGACACAGCGAGTGGACTGATCGAGCAGATGCAATCTTCCCTGGGCAAAATCATGCTGAGAAAGAAGGAAGCTTCCTGAATAAACAGGAGCATTGGCAGCGGTTCTGGCCAGCTTTGCGGCCTTCCCGTCATGTTCGTCCTGAATGGCAAATTCTTAGTGAACTGCTGCACATGGGAACAGCCACCCCAGTTCAGCAGACCCCCCAGTTCAGCCAGATTTTTCAACAGATGACCTCTATCGAACACAAGTTGTTTGGGAACTTGCCCTTGGAAAAATTGGGAGAGGGTGGGATTTCTCTGGTGGAGCTACGCCAGCAACCGGATTCCCTAGCTCAGATTGCTTGATCCCCTAACTTGAACCATCAGTATGATTCTCTTTTACTTGTTTGCCCTGCTGAGCGTCTTTGGAGCACTTGGGGTTCTTTTTCTGCGCAACCCCATTCACGGAGCAATGAGTCTAGTGGGTAGTTTTTTTTCGCTGGCTGCAGTGTATGTGATGATGCAGGCCGAGTTTGTGGCTGTTATCCAGGTGCTGGTCTATGCCGGTGCAATCATGGTTTTATTCCTCTTCGTGTTGATGCTATTGAGTTTACGGGACGAAGGGCCTTCATTCATTCGTTGGTCTGTCGGCAAGGTGTTGGCTGTCGTGATTTCCTTTGGCATCTGGGTCCAATTAGCCTTGGTGCTCGGTCAGCATGATCCAGAGGCTCTGGTGCCACAGATTGTGTCTTCTGGCGAAGAAATCGATTCGATCAAGCTAATTGGGCAATTGCTATTTACGGAATATCTATTGCCCTTCGAGGCAATTTCTTTACTGTTGTTGGTCGCAGTGATCGGAGCAGTCGTGATTGCTAAGCGCCGTTATCCCAGATCATCCTCATGATGCAAATTCCACTGGGTCACATTCTGGTCCTCAGTTCACTGCTCTTCTCCATTGGAGTGCTAGGAGTCTTGCTTCGGCGCAATGCGATAGTGATCTTCATGAGTATTGAGTTAATGCTGAATGCCGTCAACCTCTCATTTGTCGGCTTTGCCCAATCGATGAATTCGCTCAATGGTGTGATGTTTATCTTCTTTATCATCGTTGTTGCAGCTGCAGAAGCGGTGGTTGGCCTCTCCATCATTCTGTCTCTCTACCGTTCACGTAGAACGCTCAACATTGATGAATTCAACCTGTTGCGCTGGTAGCGTTCAACCAAGGCAATCTTTTCTCTGTCTCAAGGCCTTATGGCAACGCAACTCTGGCTGATCCCTCTCTTCCCGCTGCTGGGTTTTGTCCTCAATCTGCTCCTGGGTTGCACTCTAGGTCGAACCTTCACAACCTTGGTTGGGCCACTGGCTGTACTGGCAGCATTGGGTCAATCTGTTTGGGCCTGCATCGCTCTGTGGAGCGGGAGTGCAACAACAATTCAAGAGACGCTCTGGCGTTGGATTCATATTGGTGATCTGCAACTAGAGATAGGCTTTCAAGTCGATCCTCTGACAGCTATGTTCCTGCTGATCATTACGGGGATCGGATTTCTGATCCATGTCTACTCTGTCGGATACATGACCGATGAGGAGCACTATGGACGATTTTTTGCCTTTTTGAATCTGTTCGTGTTCTTCATGTTGGTGTTGGTTTTAGCTGATAACTTATTGCTGATGTTTGTTGGCTGGGAGGGAGTTGGCCTGTGCTCGTATTTGCTGATTGGCTTCTACCACGAAAAGATCTCTGCCGGGGAAGCAGCAAAGAAAGCCTTCCTTTTCAACCGAGTTGGTGACTTTGGGGTACTCTCAGCAGTGATGATGCTCGTTGTCTATCTTGGTACTCTGCGCTTTGATGAAATCAATGCACAGGCTGGAGCCTTGGGCGAAGGTAGTTTGAGCGTTACCTTGATCACCTTACTGCTTTTCCTAGGAGCAACAGGTAAGTCTGCTCAAGTTCCTCTCTATGTTTGGTTACCAGATGCGATGGAAGGCCCAACACCAGTTTCGGCCCTGATCCATGCAGCCACTATGGTCACAGCTGGATTGTACCTCGTAGCCAAACTGAGTTTCCTGTTCATCTTGGCGCCTTTTACTCTCATTATTATTGCTGTGCTTGGGACAGTGACGGCTTTCTTAGGAGCAACGGTTGCCCTGACCCAGACTGATATCAAGAAGGTGCTCGCCTACTCAACTGTTAGTCAACTTGGCTACATGTTTCTGGCAATGGGCGTTGGGGCGTTTGGAGCTGGAATTTTCCATGTACTGACCCATGCCTTTTTCAAGGCTTTGCTTTTCCTGGGGGCTGGTGCCGTAATTCACGCACTGCATCACGAACAGGATATGCGCCAGATGGGGGGACTACGCCAGAGGTTACCCTGGACTTATGCAACAATGTTAATTGGTACTTTGGCCATCAGTGGCATTCCATTGTTCTCAGGGTTCTTTAGCAAAGATGAAATTCTCTGGAGTGCCTACAGTTCTCCATTTGGTAGCCCAGTACTATGGATCTTTGGTTTTCTCACTGCAGGTTTGACTAGCTTCTACATGTTCCGGATGATCTATCTGACTTTCCATGGCTCTTTCCGAGGAACACATGAAGAATCGATTCATGAACCTCCGATGAGTATGGTCTTGCCACTTATCGTACTAGCAGTTTTGGCTTTGTTTGGCGGCTTTCTAGGTGTGCCGCACGCGTTACACTTCCTACCGAACGGCATGGAAATCTACTTCCACGGATTCTTTGCAGAGGTTGTATTGCATGGCTCTGTGATTGAGGAATTGGGCCTGATGGTGATGTCGGTGGTACTGGCGCTCATTGCCTGGGGACTTGCCAGTCGGCGTTATCGCAACGGTTGGCCACGTGCCATTGATCCAGATTCTCTATTGGCAGGCGCAGAGCGTTTCTCACTGCAGAACTGGAATGTGGATGCGGTCTACACAACTATGGTTGTCCGACCGTTCTACCATATCTCTTGCAGTGTTCTTTGGAAAACCTTCGACCGTTACGCAATTGAAGGACTACTGCAGGGGGTTGCCAAGTTGCAACAAACTGGAGGGCATTGGTTCCAGCAAATGCAAAACGGAAGTGTACAACACTACGCCACCATTTTTACCGTCAGTACCTTCTTGCTACTGCTATGGAGCCAACTCTAAAGAATAGAGTTGACTTCTCAAAAAGAATCAAAGATAAATATAAGTTTATTTGCTAGCGGAACGAAAAATAAACTGCTAACACCCGCCAGTTCCTGCAGGTTTCTCATCCTGTATTCTGTAATCAGTTTGCTTGTCAATAAGGAGGTCCAGCTGTGCAAAGCGCGGCCCGCGTCCCATTGTCTCCAATACCTCCTCTGTTCCACTGGACCCCATGCATAGTATCTTCCAAATACAGCACCGACCTATCTACTCTGCTGGCCTGTGTTCCTCTTGCTGATTCCACCGCTGTGGCTCAGTCAACTCTCTAACCCAGGAAAAGCTTCATGTCTGTCACGCTGAGCAACCGACATCGTATCCGGCGTTCTTTTGGGCAGATCAATCCGCCCATTGAAATTCCCAATTTGCTTAAGATCCAACTGGATTCCTTCGAGCGTTTTCTGCAGCGCAATGTTGCCCCCGAACAACGGGACAAACGGCGTGGTCTCGAAGCAGTCTTTCGCTCGGTGTTCCCGATCTCTGACTACAGCAATTCTTCGACATTAGAATATGTCCAGTATCGCTTGGGTGAGCCCAAGCATACGGTAGAGGAGTGTCGGGTTCGGGGTGTTACCTATGCCTGTCCAATTCGGGTGGCTTTGCGCCTGATTGTTTGGGAGAAAGAGGAAGGTGAAGAGGAAGTTAAGCAGATTAGAGACATCAAGGAACAGGACATTTACCTGGGTGAAATTCCACTGATGACCCCGACCGGATCTTTCATTATCAATGGAACAGAGCGCGTGATCGTCAGCCAAATGCACAAGAGTCCAGGAGTTTTCTTCGGACACGATAAAGGTAAAGGGCACTCCAGCGGTAAGCTGCTTTACAATGCCCGCCTGATTCCGCAGCGTGGCTCATGGTTGGACTTTGAATTTGATGCTAAAGATTTGCTCTATTCACGCATCGACCGCCGCCGCAAGTTTCCTGCAACTGTGCTGCTGCGAGCACTAGGCTATACTGATGAGCAGCTCCTGGAATTGTTCTATCCTGCAGAGACTTTAGATATCAGTGCCTGTGAAAACTCAGAAACGCCAGTTGAGGAGCAAACCTTCTACCGTCTGATTGATGAGCATGTCACACTGGATCAAAAAGCGACACAAGATATTCTCAGTGAATCGGGTGAAGTTCTGGTTCGAGCGAACCAGCGTATTCATCGTCGTAACCTCAATCGTTTGATAAAAGCTGGAGTAAGTCGATTAGAGACAAACTTCAACGAGATTCGTGGGCGCTTCCTAGCTCGTGATGTTTATGCAGACGATCAGAAAATTGCGGAATGCAACAGCATGGTTACCGGAGAACTCATCAAACGTCTTTTGGAGAAGAAAGTCCAGCAAGTTGCCCTCCTCTACATTTCGCCACCAACTACAGCGGGCCCTAGCTTCCGAGATACTCTAGAATTAGATCGATCCATCTCTCCGGAGCAGTCACTGATTGAACTCTATAAAAAGATGAAGCCGGGAGATCCTCCGACTCTGGACGCAGCACAAAACATGCTGCAAAATTTCTTCTTCAGTGAAGACCGCTACAGCTTGTCTCAGGTTGGTCGACTCAAAATCAATGAGAAGCTAGGACTAGAAGAGCCCCTTGATAAGGTAGTTCTGACTCACCGGGATATTCTGGAATCGGTGAAGTATCTGTTGCTACTCCGTGAAGGTAATGCTTACACTTTTATTGATGATATCGACCATCTTGGCAATCGTCGAGTTCGCAGTGTCGGAGAATTGCTGGAGACCCAGTTCCGGATTGGACTGATCCGGATGGAGCGAACGATCAAGGAGCGAATGTCTCTGCAGGATGCCGAGACGATGATGTTGCACGATATCGTCAATGCTAAGCCAGTTGCTGGGGCAATTCATGAGTTCTTTGGTAGCAGTCAGCTATCGCAGTTCATGGACCAAACCAATCCCCTGTCGGAAATCACGCACAAGCGCCGACTCAGTGCATTGGGTCCAGGTGGTTTGACCCGTGAGCGTGCCGGTTTCGACGTGCGTGACGTACACTCCTCCCACTACGGACGGATCTGCCCGATCGAAACACCGGAAGGACCAAACATTGGATTGATTGCATCTCTAGCTACCTATGCTCAAGTCAACTCCTACGGATTCCTCGAAACTCCTTATCGCAAAGTAGAGCAGGGCAAGATTACCGATAGTATTGAATACCTCTCAGCAACTGAGGAAGATCGCTATAAGATTGCCCAGGCAAATGCTGTGATTGATGAAGGGGGTAACTTGGCCAATGACTTTGTTACTGCCAGGGTGGGAAGTGAATTCAGCATGGTGCCAAAAGACCAGATTGACTACATCGATGTTTCACCGATCCAGCTTGTATCAGTAGCAGCTTCGCTAATTCCATTCCTCGAGCACGATGATGCTAATCGAGCCTTGATGGGTTCCAACATGCAGCGTCAGGGAGTGCCACTGGTAAAGCCTCAGGCTCCACTGGTTGGAACAGGTATGGAACATCAAGGAGCACTGGACTCAGGAACCTGTACCATCGCTAGACGAACCGGTGTCGTCGATAGTAGCGATGCTTCCCGCATTGTGATCCAAGCTGATGTGGACCTGTCAAGTGTCGACAGCATCGTGCCAAATAATGTCGACATCTATCATCTGATCAAATACCGACGTAGCAATCAAAACACCTGCATCAATCAGCGCCCACTTGTCAAGAAGGGTGACTATGTGAAAGTGGGTGACATCATTGCTGACGGAGCTTCTACAGAGAATGGTGAGTTGGCACTGGGACAGAACATCCGAATCGCTTTCATGCCTTGGAATGGCTACAACTTTGAAGATTCAATCACTGTCTCACGGCGCTTATTGCATGAGGACGTTTACACGTCTGTGCATATTGATGTTCTCGATACCGTTGCCCGCGATACGAAACTCGGTAAGGAAGAGATCACACGTGATATCCCTAACGTAAGTGAAGAGGCGCTGAGAAACCTGGATGAGAGTGGAATTATTCGAATCGGCACTTACGTTCGTCCGGGAGATATTCTAGTTGGCAAGGTCACCCCGAAAGGAGAAACTCAGCTCAATCCTGAAGAAAAACTGCTTCGAGCGATTTTTGGTGAGAAAGCAGGCGATGTCCGAGATACCTCCTTGCGTGTATCACAGAGTATGGAGGGTGTCGTCACCGACGTGATTGTTTTCAACCGCGAGGGGGTAGAGCGAGATGAACGGACTCGCCAGATCGAAAAGGACATGCTGCGCCGCTATGAGAAGGATCATCAGGATGAGGTTCGCATTATCCGCAAGAACCTGCTGGATCGAGTCTGCTCAATTGCCAGCGGGCAAGCTCTGGGAGAAGATCTGCGCAACATGCAGGGTGATGTGTTGGTTCCTGCAGGAACAGAAATGATTCGTGAAGCGATTGAGAAAGTTCCCTTTATGCGTGGAGCTATTGATGAGATGCAGATGGAAGACGCCTTAACCAACAACAAGGTTCAGACGTTGATCCACAATGCGTTGCAGCAGAAAGAAATGATGGACAACGTCTTTGAGGATCGTTGTGAAAAGTTGTCCAAGGGTGATGATCTGCCTCCGGGTGTGATTCGGATGGTCAAGGTATACATCGCCACCAAGCGCAAGCTCTCTGTCGGTGACAAGATGGCTGGCCGTCACGGCAATAAGGGTGTTGTCTCCACAGTGCAGCCCATCGAAAACATGCCTTACATGGAAGATGGAACTTCAGTGGACATCGTACTCAACCCACTTGGGGTGCCATCCAGAATGAACATTGGCCAGGTCCTAGAGACACACCTTGGGCGTGTGGCTTCGGGATTGGGTAGCAAAATCGAAGAAATGCTTGAGGAGCAGCAACCCGTCAAGAAGCTGCGTGAATTCATCAGTCAAATCTATGAGTCCAAAGTTGCTCAGGAGCACTTGGGAGCGATGAGTGATGACGAGTTTCTTGAGTTCATGAAGCGCTATAAAGTAGGCATCCACATGTCAACTCCTGTATTTGATGGAGCAACGGAGAATGACATTCACCGGATGGCTGATTTGGCAGAGTTAAATCACTCTGGGCAAGTCTGGCTTCATGATGGATTAACCGGAGAGCGTTTCAGCCAGAAAGTCACAGTCGGTTATGCCTACATCATGAAGCTGCACCACTTGGTGGACGAGAAGATTCATGCTCGCTCAATTGGTCCGTACTCGTTGGTGACTCAGCAACCTCTTGGTGGTAAGGCTCAATTTGGTGGTCAGCGCTTTGGTGAGATGGAGGTCTGGGCCTTGGAGGCATATGGTGCAGCTCATACTTTGCAGGAATTGCTGACGGTCAAATCCGATGACGTCTATGGCCGTAACAAAATCTACGAAGCGATTGTTAAGGGACGTCATCAGGTTGAGTCAGGGCTCCCCGAATCCTTCAAGGTTCTCATTAGCGAACTCAAAAGTCTTTGTCTGAATATCGAATTGCTACAAGAAGTCGACTCAGACGAGGAAGAAGCAAATACGGAATCAGTCAGCCTCAGTGAGAAGGCTGCTGTCTCTGAAGAAATCTGAGCCGACCTGGTTCATCCGGTAATCGTAATCCCAACCCCCATCCGGAGGCAGAATGGCGTTTGGCAATATGTTTGAAGTTGCGGAAGATCCCAAAAATTATTCCGCTGTCCGCATCAAGATTGCGACCAGTGAAGATGTGATTTCCTGGTCCTTTGGCGAAGTGAAGACCTCAGAAACCATCAATTACCGGACCTTCAAGCCGGAGCGTGACGGTTTGTTCTGTGGCAAGATCTTTGGTCCAATTCATGACTACGAATGTATCTGTGGTAAGTATAAGCGGATGAAACACCGGGGCATCACATGTGAAAAATGTGGAGTCGAGGTGATTGAGTCCAAGGTTCGCCGGGAGCGCATGGGCCATATCAAGTTGGCCACCCCCGTGTCTCACGTCTGGTTCCTCAAGGGTGTTCCCAGTCGCATTGCAACCCTTCTGGAAATGACACTACGAGACTTGGAGCGAGTACTCTACTTTGATGCTTACATCGTTATGGATCCAGGCGGTTCGGAGATCGAGAAGCTAAGTATCGTCGAAGAAGAACAAGCGATTGAAATGAAGGATAAGTTCCCGGAACTGGAACTGGGAATGGGTGCAGAGTCAGTACGCATGTTAATGCGTGAAATGGATCTCGAGGAATTGGATAATCAATTGCGCGAGGAACTTCGCTCTGTGAACTCGGAGACACGCCGTAAGCGCATTGCCAAGCGGCTGAATATTGTAAGCTCGCTACTGCATTCCGGCAACTCCGTGGATGCGATGATCGTTGATACTCTGCCGGTTCTTCCTCCAGAATTGCGACCATTGGTACCACTGGAAGGGGGACGCTTTGCGACAAGCGACCTCAACGATCTATATCGCCGAGTGATTCATAGAAATAATCGTTTGAAGCGTCTGATTGAGCTGCGCGCACCGAGTATTATCGTCAAAAATGAGAAGCGGATGCTTCAAGAATCAGTCGATGCACTCTTTGACAATGGTCGCCGAGGACGTCCGATGGTTGGTTCCAACAAGCGTCCATTGAAATCCTTGAGTGACATGCTCAAGGGCAAGCAGGGTCGTTTCCGTCAGAACCTGCTTGGTAAGCGTGTTGATTACTCGGGCCGGACCGTAATTGTTGTAGGGCCGACCCTGAAGCTTCACCAGTGTGGCCTGCCCAAGGTGATGGCGCGAGAATTGTTCAAACCGTTTATTTTCCACAAGTTGATCGACTACCAGGAAATTCACACAATCAAGATGGCCAAGAAGAAATTGGAGGAAAACAGTCCTCGAGTTTGGGCTATTCTGGAAGAAGCGGTCCGTGAGCATCCGGTATTGCTCAACCGCGCACCTACTCTCCACCGTCTGGGGATTCAGGCCTTTGAACCGGTATTGATTGAAGGCAAGGCGATTCAACTGCACCCGTTAGTCTGTACGGCATTTAATGCAGACTTTGACGGAGACCAGATGGCGGTACACGTTCCGCTCTCTGTGGAAGCACAGTTGGAAGCCAAGATCCTGATGATGTCCACTAACAATGTTCTCTCTCCTTCAAACGGCAAACCGTTGATGACACCAACGCAGGACATGGTGCTTGGGCTTTACTGGATTACTCGTGAGACAGAGGGCGCCCGAGGAGAAAACAAAATTTTCTCGAATCGGCAGGAAGTAGTTACAGCTCATGATCATGGTAAGGTTGACCTGCATGCCAAGATTCATGTGCGCCTGAATCCGGGTGAGGCTTTGGTAGAAACGACAGTTGGACGAGCCATTCTATCATTGATTGTGCCGGAAGAAGTTCCCTACTCTGCGATCAATCGGCAGCTGAAGAAGAAGCAAATGGCCGAGTTGATTGATACAGCATATCGCACGGCTGGGAACATCAAGACTGTTCGCATGCTGGACGAAATGAAGAACTTGGGCTATCGTTTTGCGACCCGAGCGGGTTTCTCAATCAGCATGATGGATATGGTAATCCCCGAGGAAAAGCATGGCCTGCTCTCCCGTGCCCAATCAGAGATTAACCGAATCAATACTGAATATCAGGAAGGTGCGATCACTGACGGTGAACGCTACAACCAGGTCATCGACGTCTGGGCTAAGACAACAGAAAAAATTGCGGAGAAGATGCTAGGTGGTCTCTCCAAAGGAATGATCGACGCAGAGGATCAGACTGAGAAAGTAAACTCTATTTTCATGATGGCAGATTCAGGAGCCCGTGGAAGCAACCAGCAGATGAAACAGTTGGCTGGTATGCGTGGATTAATGGCGAAGCCTTCGGGTGAAATTATCGAGACACCTATCCTCGCTAATTTCCGGGAGGGCCTGAACGTCTTGGAATATTTCATCTCCACCCACGGAGCCCGCAAAGGATTGGCAGATACAGCCCTGAAGACTGCGAACTCAGGTTATTTGACCAGACGACTAGTGGATGTGGCGCAGGATACAGTCATCACCCAGCACGACTGTGGTACGTTGGACGGAATCGATATGACGGCCTTGATCGAGTCCGGTGAGATCATCGAAGCTCTTGGAGATCGTGTGCTTGGCCGTGTAGTTCTGGAAGACGTGATTGATCCGCTGGATGAGAACAACGTGATTGTCGAAGCTGGAAATGAACTCACGGAAGCTGAAGTCAAGCTGATTGAAGATGCAGGCATCGAAAAAATTCGTGTACGTTCAATTCTAACCTGTATTGCTGATCACGGTGCTTGTCGGCTTTGTTATGGACGTGACTTGGCCCATGGTCACTTGGTCAACATGGGTGAGTCTGTCGGAGTAATTGCTGCTCAAAGTATCGGTGAGCCAGGCACACAGTTGACCATGCGGACTTTCCACATTGGTGGAACTGCGAGTCGACGAGCAGAGCAGAATACCTGGGATGCACGCTTCAGTGGACTTCTTCGTTTTGAAGACCTCAAGGAAGTACGTGACAGAGATAACAACCTGATCGTCCTTGGTCGGCGCGGTGAAGCTGTTATTGTGGATCAGCATGGACGTGAAAAAGAGCGGCGTCCTTTGCCTTTAGGAGCAAAGTTGCGCAAGACTGCTGGGGATGAGGTGGCTCAAGGCGATACCATTGCCGAGTGGGATCCCTTCTCCATTCCGATCATCACGGATGTGAGTGGTTTCGTCAAATTTGTTGATCTGGAAGAAGGAGAGACCTTCAGGGAGCAGGTGGATGAAGTGACAAACCTATCTCGTCGGGTGGTTAAAGAGTCTCCAAATCATGAGAAACGTCCTAGGATTCTGATCTTGGATGCTGACGGCAATACCGTGATGAGAGACAACGAGACACAAGCAGAATTCTCCTTACCAATCAAATCAGAATTGGCAGTCGAGCATGGACGTGAAGTCCATGCTGGAGAAACTCTGGCTAAGATCCCTCGTGAATTGGCGAAAAACAAAGACATCACCGGAGGGCTACCACGAGTTGCAGAATTGTTCGAAGCACGAGTCCCCAAGGATCAAGCAATCATCAGCGAGATTGATGGAATCGTAGAATACGGTTCTGACATGAAGAAAAAGCAGCGTCTGGTCATTCGTCCGGAGGACAGCAAGGGTGAGGAGAAAGAGTATCTGGTTCCTCGAGGACGTCATGTTACCGTACATGTTGGCGAATTTGTACGAGCTGGTGATCCATTGATTGACGGCTCTCCGAACCCACACGATATACTTGCGGTCAAGGGAACCAAGGCCCTGCAGAACTACTTGGTGAACGAAGTACAGCAAGTCTACCGACTGCAGGGGGTTACCATCAATGACAAGCACATTGAGGTGATTGTGCGCCAAATGCTGCGTCAGGTTTATGTTGAAGATCCAGGTGAATCGACCTTCCTGATCGGAGAAATCATTTCAAAGAACGAATTCAACAAACAGAATCAGAAGTTGTTGGAAGAAGGACGAGCGCCCGCCCGTTCCAAGCCAATTCTCCAGGGAATCACCAAGGCTTCTTTGAGTACGGACTCCTTCATTTCAGCAGCATCTTTCCAAGAGACAACCAAAGTCTTGACAGATGCTGCGCTCTCAGGGAAGCATGATCTTTTCCGTGGACTTAAGGAGAACGTTATTCTAGGACGATTGATCCCAGCTGGTACTGGCTACAATATGTTCCGCAATACGGAATACGAAGTTGATGGCGAAATAGCTCAGACACCTCCTCAGGTTTCGGAGACTGCTCTTTAAGTTTGATCGGGCCGAATAGGCCTGATCCCTGACTTGTTACACTGGAGACTCTGCATGCAAGCCCAACTTCGGGAACAGTGTGCAAACACTATACGGCTCTTAGCTGCAGATATGGTACAGTCCGCCAACAGCGGCCACCCTGGTGCACCGATGGGCTTGGCTGATATTACCCTGGCGTTGTGGACGGAGTTTCTGCGCTACAATCCTGATCAGCCAGACTGGGTGAATCGAGACCGGTTTGTCCTTTCCGCAGGCCATGCCTCGGCTTTGCTTTACGCGATGCTGCACTTAGCCGGTTATGATTTGCCGATGGAAGAACTGAAGCGGTTTCGCCAGTTGGACAGTCGAACACCTGGACATCCAGAGTTTCGACTGACAGATGGTGTGGAATGCACAACAGGGCCACTGGGCGCAGGATTTAGCAATGGGGTAGGGATGGCATTAGCTGCCAAAATGCACACTGCTCGCTTCAACGATCAAGACTTCCCTATAATCACAGCTAACATCTATGTCCTTTGTAGCGATGGAGACCTGCAGGAAGGTGTGTCTGCAGAATCTGCTGCCTTGGCAGGGCACTTGGGTCTGGGGAACCTGATTGCGATCTATGATAGCAATCAGATCACTATCGCAGGAGATGCCCGCTTATCAATGAGTGAAAATGTTGGACAGCGTTTTGAAGCCTATGGATGGCACGTTCAGCATTGCAATGGACACGATCACGATCAAATTGTACAGGCTGTTGAGTCTGCGCGAGCTGAGGGGGGTAAACCGTCTCTAATTATTGCTAAAACCACTATCGGTAAAGGCTCTCCGAACAAGCAAGGGACGTCCGATATTCATGGTTCCCCATTGGGTGATGAAGAGTTGGCTTCCACGAGAGAGGCACTTGGTTGGGAGCATAGTGAACACTTCTGTGTGCCAGATGAAGTTCGAGAAGTTTTCTCTAACCGAAAGGCGGAAAACATTGAAGAATACGACCAATGGCAGGAACTCTTTAGTCAGTGGCAATCAGCTCATCCAGAAAAAGCTAGAATCTGGAACCAACACTGGGAGCCTCCCTACGGCGAAGATCAACTACTCGAAGAATTGATCCCTGCAGTAGCTGACAAAGTAGACGCAACAAGGTCACTTTCTGGATTGGTGATTCAACAGGCTGCTAAGTTGCTTCCCGGTCTAGTTGGAGGTTCTGCCGATCTTGAACCTAGCACCAAGACACTGATTAAGAACGCCCAGAGCATTGTTCCAGCTTCCCTAGGCAGTCAAGTGCTTCCCGATCCTTCTTTCTCTGGACGAAATATCCACTTTGGAATTCGTGAGCATGCTATGGGTTCAATCGTCAATGGAATTTCCTTGTTCGGAGGATTTCAGGTTTTCGGTTCGACCTTTCTGGTCTTCTCTGACTATATGCGCCCTCCCCTGCGTCTGGCAGCGCTCTCTGGGATTTCCTCAATTTTTGTGTTCACTCATGATTCGTACGCAGTTGGAGAAGATGGACCAACGCATCAACCAATCGAGCATGCATGGGCACTGCGTCTGATTCCTGAGTTAGAAGTTTGGCGTCCATCAGATGCTCTAGAGACTGCTGCAGCATGGGCCTACGTGCTTGGTCGTGATCATGTGTTTACTCCTGCTGCAATCTTGCTGACTCGTCAGAAGACAACAGTACTGGAGCGAATGGATGACTTTGATCCGCGAGATATGCTCCGTGGTGCTTACATTGTTCAAGATTTTTCTTATGAACTGGATGAGAAGACAGCCTACTCTTTGAAAAATCCAGACTGTCCCGGTCTGGTTTTAATTTCGACAGGTTCTGAAGGTGGAGCAACCCAGCAACTACGCTTGGCACTTCAGCAGCTTGGAATCCCGACTCGCCATGTGTCGATGCCCTGCATTGAGGCAATGGAATACGAAGACCCGAGCTTACAAGACTACTTGTTTCCTACAGATTCATTGGTAGTTTCGATCGAAGCTGGTAGTGAAGGACCGTGGCGTAAGTACGCAGACTATCTTCTGGGATACAGTGATTTTGGTGCTTCTGCACCAGAGAAAGAACTCCGCAAACAGTTTGGTTTTGAGCCAGAACAACTTCGTGACACCCTGATTGAATGGTTAAAGGAAGATGGTGTCATCTAACAACAAGCAACGTGCAGCGGCAGCAGCAGCAGAATTGATCACTGATGGAATGATACTTGGACTGGGAACCGGAACGACAGCCAGCTATCTGGTACAAATCCTTGGTGAGCGAGTCCGTCAGGGCATGCGTATTCGGGGAGTACCAACCTCTGAGGTAACACGACAACTTGCTTTAGCGGAAGGTGTTCCTCTGACTACCCTCGAAGAGCAACCAGTACTTGACCTTTGCTTGGATGGGGCAGATGAGGTGGACCCAGAGTTGAATCTGATCAAAGGAGGAGGTGGGGCCTTGCTCCGAGAGAAGATTGTCGCTTCAGCAGCTCGTGAACGCATCATCATGGTAGATGTCTGCAAATGTGTGGACTGTCTCGGAGCTTTCCCTGTAGCAGTAGAGGTGATTCCTTTCGGGTGGGAAGTTACCAGGCGACAATTAGAACAATTTGGAGGGGTCCCGAATCTGCGCCAACGAGAAGGAAAGCCTTTTGTCACAGATCAAGGTCACTACATCATCGATTGCACCCTGTCACGAATAAAAGATGCCTCTGAGCTCAACCACCAGCTGAATCAGTTGCCCGGAGTGGTTGAGAACGGTCTTTTTGTGGACATGACAGAACGACTCATCATAGGTAGTCCTGATGGTGTTATCGAAAAACGTAAAAATTGATTCATCCTCTGTAAGTATCTAAGAACTGGAGAAGTCCATGGCGATTCGTATTGGTATTAACGGATTTGGAAGAATTGGGCGCATGGTCGTCCGAGCAGGTGCAAATGATCCGAATCTTGAATTTATAGCAATCAATGATCTGCTCCCTTCAGAAAACCTAGCCTACGTGTTCAAATACGATTCGACTCATGGACGCTTTCAGGGCGAAGTCAATTCTGACGGTAACCATCTGCGGATCAATGACAAAGCCATCCAATGTAAAGCGGAGCGAAACCCGGCTGATCTTGGCTGGGGGGATCTTGGTGTTGATTACGTAATTGAATCAACAGGCCTCTTCACCAATACTGAGACTGTAGAAGGGCATTTCCAAGCTGGAGCTAAGAAAGTCGTAATCTCAGCGCCTGCAAAGGGTGACCTGAAAACCCTGGTAATGGGTGTTAATCATAACGACTACGATCCGAGCAGTGATCACGTAGTTTCCAATGCTTCCTGCACCACCAACTGCTTAGCACCTATTGTCAAGGTTGTCCTAGATAACTATGGGATTGAGGAAGGCTTAATGACAACGGTACACGCGGTCACGGCGACTCAGAAAACGGTTGACGGTCCCTCATTGAAAGACTGGCGTGGAGGAAGAGGAGGTTTCCAGAACATAATTCCTTCGAGCACTGGGGCTGCCAAAGCAGTAGGACTTTGTATCCCTGAGGTCAAAGGTAAGCTGACCGGAATGGCCTTTCGAGTACCAACCGCCAACGTCTCAGTGGTCGACTTAACAGTGCGCACGGAAAAGGCTACTTCCTACGAAGAGATTTGCTCTTCCATGAAGGCTGCTGCAGTAGGAACCATGCAGGGTATTCTAGGATACACTGAGGACCAGGTGGTATCCTCTGACTTTATCGGCGATGCTCGTTCCTCCATATTTGATGCAACTGCTGGAATTGGCATTAGTGATCGCTTCTTCAAGCTAGTCTCCTGGTACGACAACGAGATTGGCTACTCCAATCGCGTTCTTGATCTGATTCGCTACATGGCCCAGCAGGGCTGATCTCCCTACCGTACGGAGGCTATTGACGAGCCTCCCTCTTCACCAAACCATCATGGAATCCCAAGCGCCTAAGGTTGAACTCAAAGAAATTGGACTGGACGTTGGTCTCGCAGTTGCTCGTCACTTCTACAAGACAGAGTACCTGCACTATGGTTTCTGGACGCCCGAACTGAGTGTTGAACCCGCCAATGTGCTGCAGGCTCAGGAAAACTACGCCAACTTGTTGCTAGAGACGATCCCAAAGGGAGCAAAACGTATTTTGGATGTTGGCTGTGGTTCTGGGAAGTTTGCCCAAAAGATGATCGGGCATGGTTACGAGGTTGACTGTGTTTCGCCCAGTCCCTACCTGACAAATTACGCTCGAGGTCTTCTCGGACCCGATGTGACAATCTTTGAATGCCGCTACGAAGACCTGAAGACGGATCGAAAGTATGACCTGGTCCTCTGCAGTGAGAGCTTCCAGTATCTCCATCTGGAGGCAGCATTAGAAGAAACGCTGGCTAGACTGAACCCGTCAGGACATCTGCTGATCTGTGATTTTTTCACGATTCCTGCTGACACGAAGAGTCCGATCAGTGGTGGCCATCGATTAGAAAATTTCTATCAGGTGCTTGGTGGATATCCTTTACAAATCTTATTGGATCAAGACATCACCAAAGAAACCGCTCCTTCTCTGGATCTGATGGACAGCCTTCTTCGCGAGGTTATTCAACCAATCTGGAACGCCGTTGCCTACTACACCCGTAGCAATGCGGCCTGGTTGGCTTGGGGCGTTTCCAAAATCTACCGTAAGAAAATTGAGAAGATTCATCGCAAGTACTTCTCTGGAGGAACAAGTGGAGCCTCTTTCTCACAGCACAAGTCCTATCGGCTGATACTGCTGCAGAAGACCGAATGAGTCAATCGGCGTACCTTCCTGGACCCTGGCAAATCCACTATCACCATGAGCGCCACTGCTTCCGGATTTGTACGAAGGAAGGAACGACCATCCTTGAACTGCCCGCCCAAGAAGATGAAGAGTGGCGAAACACGCTACACCTACTGGCTGCTGCACCGAAACTCTATGAGGCGCTGCGTGAACTACTTGCATCCCAAGAAGAAGCCCTACTAAAGGATGGGCTTGGCTGCGAATGCGAACGCTGCAATCAGGCTCGCTATCATGCCTACCAAGCACTTGGAAACGCAGAAGGACGAGTTGCCCTAAAGGCTGGTGATCCTGGTAGTGCCTGAACAAGAACTCTTTCCCAAGATCTAATGACCGCTGAAGCTGAACCGAAGTTTCGTCGCATTCGACGTTCTGCCTCCCAAGCCAACCTTGAATCTCGGCACCAAGGGCACGAAGGTAGAATGCTTGAGAATGCCCTGCGAACTCCTCCTCAGGGACGTGAGGGCTATTCCTTGACTCATGGGCTGCATCCCTATCCTGCTCGCTTCCATCCCAATTTGCCTCGTACTATTTTGAAGTGGTTGGCACAGGAACACGGAGACCACCCGCCCCGCTTGTGTGATCCTTTCATGGGTGGGGGAACGCTATTGGTTGAGAGCCTTTGCCGAGGATGGGAGGTCACAGGCAACGACATTAATCCGATTGCAGCTCTGGTTGCCCGAGAACGCTGCCGCAGTCGTCTGCCCAAGCACGCTGTAATGGTCTGGAACGCCTTGGAGTTTCTCCAAAATGAAGTCGAGCGACGGCGTCGTGATAAGATCCGAGTTGAGCATCTCCACTTGTCCATGCTGAAAACTCACTACCAGCCCCACATCTTTGCTGAGATGCTGCAGTGGTCGGATTGTTTGGAACAACTATATCCAGGTCCAGATCGAGATACCTTACGCTTTGTTTTTTCCAGTTTGGTTGGCAAGTTTTCCCGTCGCATTGAAGAAGGGAATGACGGCGAAAAAAAGGAAAAAGGAAACTTTCCGCGTGGAGCTTTCTCTTTGTGGATGCAGCGAAAGACCCGAGAGGTGCTGGAACGTCAGCAGGACCTGAGTCGCCGTCTTCCTGACCCAAAAATGCGGCCACAAATCTGGCAGCAGGATGTGCGGGAATTGAGCTTGCCACAAGGTTGTGATCCGTTCGATTGTCTGATAACTAGTCCGCCCTATCCAGGAACCTATGACTACCTTGATCATCATCGCTTACGGTTGCGTTGGCTGCACTTCTCCATTCAGGAACTCGCGCTGAAGGAGATTGGCACACGACGACAGCATTCAGCTGCACAGTGGAAAGAAGTGTTCCGTACTTGTATGCTGAAAATGCGACAAGTAACGGTATCAGGTGGACATTGCTTCTTGGTCTTGGGAGACTGGGTAGACCAAGGTCACAAGACAGATGCACTGGAATATGTTGAAAAGTATGCGGACAGTGTCGGTTGGTCTGTGGAAGGTGCCGCTTCAGTTCGCCGTCCCGTCTACGAAGAACAATTGAAAGAAGATTTTGGAGAAAGTGGTCGCTGGGAACACTTGATCTGGCTAAGAAATCAAGTGCAGGCTCGGCCACCCAGTCCTATCCCAACAGAGGAGGAGGAAGAATAGTGTCAGGGAAGCGTTTTGTCTTTGCTGCATTCTCAGGTATGTGGGTGATTTTTCATGTCTTCACCAGCCTAGTGGTCAATTTTGAAGACAATCGATTGCAATTTTTTGAGGGCATCGATGTGTCCAATTTTCTACTGGTAGGAGTGTTGCCGGTTGTGGTGGGCTGGGGCGCCTTTTTCTTTTGGGAACGAGCTAGAGCCTCCCAATCCTGATGGTCTGGAATAGTAGTCATTTGAGGCAGATCGGGTTTTTTCTTGGTGGGTTATGCTGGCCAATTACGCTGTTGGCTCAGTCGGCTTTTCAAGAGGAAGCTCGTAGCTACAACCATGAACAGTCTCTGCTGCGTCAAGGGCAAGCCTATCTGCGGGCTCATCGCTATGAAGTAGGCTTGGAGAAGCTGAACCAGCTGCTCTTGGAATTCCCAGAGCACGCCCAAGGACACCATCTGCGTGGCAATGCCTACTACTATTTGAAACAGCGTGCGCCCGCATGTACTGACTGGCGCAAGGCCTGTGATCTAGGCCAGTGTTACGGCTGGACCTTCGCCACCTTTGAGCGAGTCTGTGAGGACCCTTCCTGAATTTTCCTTCCTTTGGAGCTTTGATGTCTGGTCTCGGTTATCGGATTTTTCCTGTCACCCCCTTTGTTCAAAACTGTTCCTTGATCTGGTGTGAAAAAACTCGCCAAGCTGCCTTTGTGGATCCAGGGGGGGAAGTGGATCGTCTACTGGGAATTCTGGAAAAAGCTGATCTTACACTGGAGAAGATCATCCTGACTCACGGTCACCTAGATCACGTTGGGGCGACAGGGGAGATGGTTGAGCGGCTTAGTGTTCCAATAGAAGGTCCCCATGAAGATGATCTGTTTTGGATTGAAGCTTTAGATGAGCAGAGTCGCTACTTCAACTTCCCAAAGGTGTCTGCTTTTCTTCCAAACCGTTGGCTCCATCAGGGTGACGAGGTAACCGTTGGAGAACAAACCCTACAGGTTCGTCATTGCCCAGGCCACACTCCCGGGCATGTGGTGCTGATCCATGAATTGTCACGCCGGATTTGGGTGGGTGATGTGCTTTTTCAGGGCTCGATAGGTCGTACAGACTTCCCACGCGGAAACCATGCGCAGTTGATGGAGTCCATTCATACCCAACTCCTGCTCTTGGATGATGACTTTGCGTTTGTTCCTGGACATGGGCCTGAATCAACGATTGGTCACGAGAAGCGACATAACCCCTTCCTACAGTAACTCCCTTCTAGCCCAGGATTTAAGCGCTTTTTCTGAAAAGGAATAGTGATTGCAGATTTAAAGATATCCTTTCATTATTCACTCTCTCTTGTGGAACTGGGTGACATGCAAGCAGCCAAACACGAGCGATCGCAGGACTCCCAGGAAGATTTGCTTCCATCATCCCAAACAGCGCCTAGAAGATGGTTGCCTTGGGCTGGGGCACTCTCCTGGACGGCTCTGATTGGCTCAACTAGCCTTATTTTACCACAATATCTTCCTGTCACTCAGGCGGAAGCTCTACTTTTAAGTATTGGTAGTGCAATCTTTTGTAACTTGCTTGTCTTGCGAACCCAAGTGTACTTTCTCAATAACTGGTTATATGACAACCAATGGTTTCCAGATTGGGACAATTGGACGATGGACCAAGAGGAAGAGGCAGAGCTAGAGGCAGAGGTCTTGGCGCTGCTTAGCGCTGGGCGTAAATTTGAAGCCATTCAACTAGTTCGCAGCTATACGGACTGTACACTTCACGAAGCCAAGGAATTCATCTACACATTGGAATCTGGCAATTAATTCTCAACTATTCCTTTCGTCTTCTCTAAAAACAATCCCAAGTTGTTTAAATCTTTATAGTTCTGTTCCTGTAATAAGGAGAAGACCTTGCGACTCCAAGACATACCCATGCGGCGTAAGCTGAAGATATTGCCAGAGTGGTGGGAGCTTCGGTAGAGAAGGCTCAATCTGGTAGGAAGACCTTGAGTGAGGCTCAGGGTTCATTAGAAGAGATTTTTGGGACAACGGAGTCGAGCGGAGATGACACAGATGATCCGTCAGGCTGCTGAGGAGCAGTCACAGGGCATCCGTCAGGTAAACCAGGCGTTGGAGGAGTTGAATCAGATGATGATTTACTCCTGCAACAACTCTTCAGCTTTGGGCCTTTCGGTTTTGAGAGAGTGGTGGTTGGGATTTTCAGGGAGGTCAAAGAGGTTACACATCATATTGAGAATACTCGAAAGATAGGTGATGTTGGATTTGACTTCTTTGGACGGTTCGTTCTTTAACGCCCATTGAATTACATTATCCATTTCCGTGGCGAAGTGAAGCGTTACTCACGAACTACCGCTGTGACCCCAAAGCATGTATCAAGGCTAGTAGCACGACTGGGTCGTCAGGAGTATAGTTTGTTTGTCACTACGAGTTACTTCACAGAGCAAGCACAAAGAGAATTCCTAACTGACTCTTATCCAGTGCATCTGATACCAGGTGTTGAGTTAGTCAAGATGCTTCGCTTCCTTCATCTTGCGGAGGAGACATCGATTCGCAATGAATGGCTCGAAAGCGTTCTGGCTAATTGATCCAATAATCCGATTTCTTCTTAGTTCATCACCTACCGCAGTTCAGTCATGTCATACATGTAAAAGCAGTTCCCAAAACCTCAATATTCGGTGTGATCTAATACATTCTTCAGAACAGATTATCTAATTGCCACGTGTATTGGGGAAGATTTTTCAAAAACAAATGGTACCATTCTTGCGGAATTTGTTCTCAGAAACATCTCTGTCAGATCAGGCTCTTGAAGAGATTTGAAGGATAGAGAGAGTTTTGCAAAACTAGTGTCTGAGAAGACACGACTGGGTAAGGAGAAACATGCTGGATAAAAATACAGAGGCTCAACCGAATGTCTTGCTCTGTGAAGCCAACCTGCGCCGAGAGAGGAGAAAAAACCAGGACTGGAACGGGAAGGTACGCGAGACAATGATGCGTAAATTTCTGGAAGGAATTGTCGAGGCTGATTGAACAAAAATGAGAGACCAGCACAAGTCCGGTCCCTCGAACCACATTTACTTAATGGACGCAGAGGCTCCAACTTCCTGGAGCTTCTTGACGATCTCTTCAGCTTCTTCTTTAGGGCAGCCTTCCTTCACGGTCTTCGGCGCACTCTCAACAAATTCCTTTGCCTCCTTCAGGCCAAGTCCGGTGATCGCTCGGATTTCCTTGATCACGTTAATCTTTTTCTCGCCAGCAGCATCAAGGACAACGTCAAATTCGGTCTTCTCTTCGGCTGCAGCCTCGCCACCACCAGCACCACCAGCCGCGGGCGCGACAGCAACCGCTGCAGCGGCAGCGCTCACACCAAACTTTTCTTCCAGCTCCTTGACCAACTCAGACAATTCCAGCACCGTCATGTTAGCAATATGCTCGATCAATTGCTCTTTGGTAATTTCAGACATTTCGATTTCCTTTCAATAACTTGGATTAGGCAGCAGACCTTGATTCGGCAACAGCTGTCAACGTACGAACAAACTTGGCTGGAACCTCGTTGAGTGTGCGAACCAACTGGGTAGACGGTGCCTGCAATACAAAGAGCACCTTGACAATCAGTTCCTCCCGACTTGGGAGTTTGGCCAGCGCCTCGACCTCTCCTGCATTCAGCAGGGATGCACGATTGGCGTCGGATAGCACACCCGCCTTGATTACCAACTGAGGATTGGTCTTGGCGAATTCCGTGAGAATCTTTGCCTGACCCACAGGGTCAGATGGCGAGTATACCAAGGCACAGGTATCAACAAAATCTTTCTCCAAAACACCAAAGGGAGTTCCCTCGGAGGCAATGCGAGCTAGAGTGTTTTTGAGCACCTTCATAGTCGAAGCTGAATTGCGCAACTGCTGTCGCAGTTCCACAATCTTGTTAGCTTCCAGACCTCGATAGTCGACTAATACGCCAGCGGCGGCGTTGTTAAAGATCTCCCGGATCTCGTCCACGACCGTTGCTTTTTGAGAACGATCCACGAGAACCTCTGATAGAAATTTCACGAGTAAACCGGGCTTCCAAAGAAGACCGGAGAGAGTACATCAGGTCGTTACTGCACTACGCAGGAACTGCTGATGATCAGGCAGGGCAGTTCTGAAGAGAGCAAGGTAGGGCTTGCTCCAGCACCACAATTGTCTCGGCGGGGAAGATTAAGCCAGTTAAGGCCCCAGCTGTCTTCAACAACTGCTTGCCAGATATGTGAAGGTGAGCTTTAGGGCTCGCCGGTGACTCCCTATCAGGAGTCAATTCAATAAAATTTTATAAACTTATGCGCAGTCCGGGTCCCATCGTGGAACTGATAAAGCACTGGCGCATGTAGACCCCTTTAGAGGTCGAAGGCTTGAGCCGTTGAACTGAATCAACAAAGGAGTGGATATTTTCGGACAACTGGTTCACATCGAAAGAGATCCGGCCAACAGGTGCATGTAGGTTACCTTGCTTGTCAACACGGAATTCAACCTGACCAGCCTTGATGTCTTTTACAGCATTGGCCACATCCATGGTGACAGTTCCCACTTTCGGGTTCGGCATCAAACCACGAGGTCCCAGGATTTTTCCAAGGCGACCCACAACATTCATCACGTCGGGGGTGGCGACAACACGCTCATAATCGAACCAGCTTTCCTTCTGAATTCGCTCAGCGATGTCTTCGGCTCCAACATAATCGGCTCCAGCTTCTTCAGCTTCACGAGCTTTTTCTCCCTTGGCAAAGACCAGTACGCGGACTTCTTTACCCAGCCCGTGAGGCAGAGAGCAGGTTCCACGAACCATCTGATCTGCCTTGCGAGGATCCACACCGAGTCGGAGGACGACATCTACAGTTTCGTCAAACTTGGTTGCTTTCACTTCCTGCAGGAGCTGCAGGGCTGCTTCAAGTGAATACTGCTCTTCTAGTTCAACTTTTTCACGGATTGCCTTCTGGCGCTTACTCAGCTTCTTCATTTTTATCTCCTTAATCGCCGATTGCCACACCCATACTACGAGCTGTTCCAGCGATGATCGCTTTGGCAGCTTCAATGTCGTAGCAGTTGAGGTCTGGTAATTTGGTTTTTGCAATTTCCGCTAACTGGTCTTGTGAGAGAGTTCCAACCGTGGAGGTATTGGGTGTGGCCGAACCTTTGCCAAGCTTGAGGGTTTCCTTGATCAAGACCGAGGCAGGTGGGGTCTTTGTGATGAAACTGAATGAGCGATCTTTGTAGACTGTGATCACGACTGGAATGATCGTATCGAGTCCCTGCGTACGAGCATTGAATGCCTTGCAGAACTCCATGATGTTGACGCCATGCTGGCCAAGGGCTGGTCCAATTGGCGGCGAGGGGTTAGCCTTCCCAGCAGCAACTTGCAGCTTGATGAAGGCCTTTACTTCTTTTGCCATGAAAACCTGTTGGAGTAGTCAGCGTTGGGTAGAACTCCCAACTCCTACTGTTTAGGCCTTTACCACCTTGTCGAAATCGACTTCGACAGGGGTTGGGCGGCCAAAAATACTGACAAGCACCTTAAGCTTGCCACGTTCGTGACTGATCTCGTCGATCACACCACTGAAGTTGCTGAAAGGGCCTTCGGTGATCATCACCTTCTGCTCCCGAACAAATTCTTCTTCCACGCTGGCTTGCTGGAAACCGCTGTTGATCTGTTCCTTGATCGCCATCAATTCTTCATTACTGAGAGGTATCGGAGGAATGTAGCGGTTTTCTTCGTGATGCTTGCGTCCAACGAAACCAGTGACCCGATTGGTTTTAATAATCAGGTGCCAGAGATCCTCCTGCAGGTCCATGTGCAACAGCAGATAGCCAGGGAAATATTTCTGCGTAACAACACGCTGTTTCCCACCTTTGCTGCGAGTGACTTCTTCAGAGGGGATGAAGATCTCTCCGACCAAGTGCTGAAGTCCTTTGATCTCTAGTTGTTTTTCGATCGTTTGTTGGACCCGCTTCTCATATCCGGTGTGGGCCTGGAGAATGTACCACTTGAAGTGGCTACTTTCGACGGGTACCGGTTCGGTAGGTTCAACCGTATCAGTTAAAATATTTGAATTTTCGGGATTCAGTTCGCTATCGCTCATCACATATCTCTTAGCCAGAAATCAGGAGTTGCATCAAGTTGGAGAGTCCAAGATCAGCCACCCCCAGATAGATGGCGATGATCAGCGATACCAGAACCACGATCGAAGTTTGCCGGATCGTGCGCTCGCGGGTCGCCCATTGGATACGTTTAAATTCGGCTTGGACGTCAATAAAAAATTGACGGATTCTACTGAACATGGCCTTGTTTGATTGGACGTGATAACGGGTCTGCCAGAACCGAGACAGGGCGGGAATCATTGCTTGGTGCTGTGCAGGCCAGACAGGGGTCGAACCTGCGACCTGCGGATTTGGAATCCGCTGCTCTACCAGCTGAGCTACTGGCCTGTACAAGGTGACAGTTCAATGTCACTGGAGCCCGAGAGCAGGATTGAACTGCCGACCTTTTCCTTACCAAGGAAACGCTCTACCACTGAGCTACCCGGGCCCATCGCTGGTGGTGGGGAGAGAAGGATTCGAACCTTCGAAGGCTTAGCCAACAGATTTACAGTCTGCCCCCTTTGACCGCTCGGGAATCTCCCCACACAATCGTTCCTGGAGCTGGCTGACGGATTTGAACCCCCGACCTGCTGATTACAAATCAGCTGCTCTACCAACTGAGCTAAGCCAGCTAAGGAAAGCGAACAATATTATGCAAAATTTACGGTGATGTCAACTTTCTTTTCTAGGTCAATCCACCTGATTTGACTGCCATTCTCGCTATTGGCAACAGGATTCTCACTTGCAACTTTTTTGACCCTCCGTACTTTGAATGTATCTTTAGGCCTCTGCTATACGCCACTCTCCAGCCTCAATTGTCGATGTCCCAGCCGGCCAGTGAAACCCCGATGATGCGCCAGTTCCATGATGCTAAGCGGCAGCATCCGGACAAGATACTCTTCTTCCGCATGGGAGACTTCTACGAAATGTTCGGGGATGATGCAGTGACAGCTGCTCCCATTCTCCAGATTGCGCTGACTTCTCGGAACAAACAGCAGGAAGGGGCAATTCCAATGTGTGGTGTCCCCTATCGAGCTTTTGAGAGCTATCTAAATCGTCTGACCGCTGCTGGATACAAGGTCGCTATTTGTGAACAGACGGAAGATCCTGCTAAAGCCAAAGGCCTAGTCAACCGAGAAATTGTCCGGATTGTTACGCCTGGAACGACCGTTTCCCCCGAACTTCTTCCCCCTGACGACAACCACTATCTGGTTGCCTTGCTTTGGCAGGTGCGTCCAGCTGGTATTGGGCTAGCTAGAGCGGATCTCTCAACTGGTGAACTGGAAATCACAGAGTTTGAAGAAAGTGAAAAGTCGTTGTGCCTAGACTTTTTGCGTCAGCTACAACCAAGCGAGGTATTGCTTCCAGAGGCTCGAACTGAGGGTGAAGCTCAGTTTGTACAGACCATCCTACAACTACTGAAGCAACTTCCGAAGGTTGGGGATCAGGTAGTGACCATCCGCTCGGCTTATGATTTTGACACGCAGACTGCACGGCAGCGACTTCTCGAACATTTTGGCATACTGAACCTTGCTGGGTTTGGTGTGGAGGAATTGATGCGAGGAACACGGGCTGCTGGAGCATTGCTGCAGTACATGGGTGAGACACAACAGTGCAGCTTGTCGCACATAACCAGTATCCGTCAGTTACAACGGAGTCAGACAATGCCACTGGATGAAACAACTATCCGCAATCTGGAGATCTTCGAAACCTCCACCGGACAGAAGCGGCATACACTCTTTCATGTGCTCAATCAATGTGTGACTCCGATGGGAGCACGCCAGTTGAGACAGTGGCTACGGTATCCACTATTAGATAATGGATCTTTGGAAGCTCGCTATGATGCGATCGAAGAGTTCCAGCAGTTGGGTCGAATGCGACAGGGACTACGTGAGCAGTTGTCTCATGTCCAGGATCTGCCCAGAATTGCAGGGCGGATTAGTTTGCCAGTTGCAGGCATCGGCGACTTCCTCTCTTTGCGTAGTTCGTTGGAACCCTTGCAATTGTTACCAGAGTTGATGGCACCCTTGTCAACCCCATTACTGGTCGAGGTGGGTGCTTCCTTTGATCCCCTGAAAGACCTGCTTACTTTACTGGAACAGCGGTTGCTGCCAGAGCCTTCCTTGAAATTGGCAGAGGGCGGTTACATCTCCGATGGAGTATCGCAGGAGTTGGATGACCTACGGCTCTTGACCACAGATTCCAAAGAGTTTCTCAATCGAATGTTGCAACAGGAGCGCGAACGAAGTGGTATTGCCAGCCTTAAGCTAGGCTTCAATAGGGTTTTTGGCTACTATTTGGAAGTCAGTAATACTCACAAGAATCGGGTTCCCAGCCATTATCTTCGCAAGCAGACTCTGACCAATGGGGAACGCTATATCACTCAGGAACTCAAGGAGTTTGAAGAGAAAATTCTTAGCGCAGAAGAACGCAGTGTGGAGTTGGAGCAAGCACTGTTTGCTAAACTAAGACAGGAGGTTCTTCAGCAACTTGGACGCCTTCAGGAAAGTGCTCGCAAATTAGCTATTTTAGATGTTCTGTCTGGTTGGGCAGAACTGGCTTTGGCAGCCAACTATGTAAGACCTTGCTTACTGGAAACTGAACATTCGAGAAAACTTCGTTTACAGGCTTCTCGGCATCCAGTGATTGAGCAACTGGATCTGGGCGAACCATTTATCCCGAATGACATTGACTTGGAGGAAGAAAGGCGACAAGTTCTGCTGATTACAGGCCCCAATATGGCCGGTAAGTCGACGTTCATGCGCCAGGTCGCTCTGAACGTATTGATGGCCCAAACTGGCTGTTTTGTGGCAGCTGCTTCCGCTGAAATGACGCTAGTAGATCGAGTATTTACTAGAGTTGGGGCTTCTGACAACCTCAGTCAGGGACAGAGTACCTTCATGGTGGAAATGAACGAGGCAGCAGCAATTCTCAACAATGCTTCGGAAAACAGCCTGATCGTCTTAGATGAGATTGGTCGCGGTACGAGTACCTTTGACGGAATCAGCATTGCTTGGGCGATTGTAGAACATCTCCACGAATTGGGCTCACTGACACTCTGTGCGACGCACTATCATGAACTCACAGAACTGGCGCAGCAATTGGCCGGAGTTGTGAATGCAAGCGTACACATAGAGGAAGATGGTGAATGCATTGTTTTTTTACGCAGGATTAGTCCGGGAGAAGCGGACAAGAGCTACGGAGTACAGGTTGCTCGACTGGCTGGACTGCCACCCCTGTTGATTCAGCGGGCCCAGCAGATTTTGCAGACTCTTGAGCAGGCCCATACTTTGGGACATGTAGTTCAAGCGGTTCCGCCCGTTTATGATAATCAAATCATGCATCAAGAAGCAACAACACAAGCATCTGTCAACGGAGCCCAACTGCAACTTTCATTGTTTGCTGAGGATTCCTGGCTAGTTGAGGAATTACGAGCGCTCAATTTATCGCAAACCACCCCACTGGAGGCACTAAATCTGCTACATGAGTTGCAGCAGCGCCTGCAGTGATTCCTGTTTCCTTGTTCCTTGGAGAAGCGCTCCATGGCCCCAACCCGTGTGGCTATTTACCCGACTAGTTCTAATCCTCCGACCCTCGGGCACGCTGATATCGTTACGCGTGCCGCCTGGCACTTTGAGCACGTCTACTGGGCGGCGGCTGTGAATCCGGAGAAGGAATATCTCTTCACTCAGGAAGAACGCAAGGAGATGATGCAGGCGTATGTGGATCATCTACCTGGTTTAGAGAACGTGAGCGTTGATGCCTATCAGGGGCCAACTGTACGCTATGCACAAAGTAAAGGTGCGAGTGTGCTCATCAAGGGATTGCGCAGTACAAACGACTTTCATGGGGAACTGCAACAAGCAATTGGCAATTTGGGGATTGATCCTCAACTAGAAACCTTCTGCCTGTTTGGTCGGCCAGATCTTTTTGTGGTTAGTTCCACACTTGTGAGGGAGGTAGCTTTGTTGGGAGAGCGCATTGATTCCTATGTCATTCCTCCAGTAGCAGAACACATTTACACAATTCTGAAAAACCAGGGACTGCTACCTGTCAAGTAATTTTGGATTCCTCACCCAGGATTGGTGGGATGTTAGGAAAGGATTTTCGCAGTGGATACGATCAATTTGGAAGCGTCGCCACGCTTACGTTGGCGGTCTGACTGGTTTTTCCTCATACTGGCACTGCTCGGTGGAGTAGCTTTGGCGACAGCTGAGTTTGTTGATCCTACGGTATTTAGTCCATTGACTCCGCCGGAGGGAATACACAATTGGCTGGGGTTGCCAGGTGCATTGATTGTGGGGTCGCTGCTGGAGATATTTGGGCCACCAACTCCTTTACTGTTCTGGTTTCTGATCCCTCTGAGTAGACCACATTGGCATCGCTTTTCTCTGCTCAGCGGATGGTATCATGCCTTGTTGCTTTGCTGGTTCCTTTCAATTCTGCATGTGTTAGTGCTGACACTGGAACATAGCACAGTCCCATTCCAAGGGCTCTGGAGCTACGGTTACTTGGGGCTGTTGGGTTCACAGTGGATCTTGCAGCATCTGCCTCACCAAGAGGCTACTGCAGTGATCGGTGCGGTTTGTTTCTATCTGAGTGTACGTATCTACACTGCTCTACCTTTCCTGCCAATCCTGAGAGGTCTTGCTTTGCTGACTGTTGGCGCTTTCGGGCTGGTGCATACGTTGCCCTGGGAAGCAATTCCCAGGGGATTAAACAGAGCTTGGGAACAGTTGAAGTACAACCTGCGGATCATGGCGCTGATGCCCGAAACTATCTCAGTTAAGAAGCCAGCAACAGTACAGGAAGTAGAAGAGGATTTCTTGCTGACCGATAATCCCTCGATGCTGGATCAGTTGGAACGCAAGGATCCGAACAACCTGAATGAAGTAGCCATGCTATATGAGCAGTGGTTGCAGTATCAGGAGGAAGAAGAAGTTATTGAAATTCCAGTTTTGACTACCATTCCAAGAGAATTACCCAACCCGGTTGGACTCTTTGTGGGGCCCACAACTTTCCCGAAAAAACCTCATCCATTTCCCTGATTTTGCGGAGTCCTGTTGATGAAAGAACTGCTAGTTAAGTTACTCGAACGAAAGAATCTGAGCCGGGAAGAAGCTCGGGAGATGATTCTCTGGATCATGAGTGAAGAAGCGGTTCCTACACAGGCAGCTGCGTTACTTGCACTGCTCCAGGCCAAAGGTGCAACTACAGATGAGATTGTCGGTGCAGCGCGTGCCATGCGAGAGCGCTCCGAAAAAATCCAGGCTCCAAGTGACGCAATTGATACTTGCAGTACCGGGGGGAATGGCATCAGTACCTTCAATATTTCCACCTGTGCTGCGTTGATTGCCGCTGCTGGAGGAGCTGTTGTTGCCAAGCACGGAAATCGGAGCAACACGCGACGTAGCGGTAGTGCAGAAGCTCTACAGGCACTGGGAGTAAAAATTGATTTGGACCTTTCGCAAGTCGAAGCTTGCCTGCAGGAATTAAAACTCTGCTTCTGTTATGCGATTAAGCACCATCCTGCAATGCGATTTGCTGGTTCAATTCGTCGAGAGCTAGGAATCCAGACAGTTTTCAACATTCTTGGACCATTGACCAATCCAGCTCAAGTTCATCGCCAGCTGGTGGGTGTGCCCAATGTGGAATGGACTTTTCGAATTGCTCAGGTACTTGCGGAACTTGGGGCAGAACGCGCGCTTGTGGTTCATGGTGCTGATGGTCTTTGTGAGCTAACCACAACAGCCACAACCCATGTTGCGGAGCTCCGAGATGGTAAGGTCGAACTGTATCAACTGGAACCTGAAGATGTAGGCCTACCGAACGGCAATTTGGAGGAGATGCGCGTTAATAGTCCAGAAGAGAGTGCCTTGATGATTCGAGAGATTCTTCAAGAAAAAAACCAGGGTACCCCACGACATGTCGCTCTTTATAATGCTGCAGGCGCTCTGGTAGTCGCAGGAAAGGCAGAGAATCTGAGGGATGGTGTAGAGCAGGCAACACAACTAGTAGAATCTGGCAAGGCTTGGCAACGCTTGGAAGAACTAGTCAAGTTCACGAATCAGGCAGCATAAGTTAGGGGTCTCCCTCGACGGAGTACCCCATAGCTTTGTGAAGATTTTGTCAGGGAACCAGAACAGTAGATCCTGTTGTTCGGCGGCCTTCGAGATCAGCGTGGGCCTGCGCAACTTCACTTAGAGGATAGCGTTGATTGATCGAAATCTTGACCTTGCCACTACCAAGAGCTCCAAACAGTGCCTGGGAACTGTCGAGCAATTCGGCACGAGTAGCAATATAGGAAAAGAGTGTTGGGCGCGTGTAGAACAAACTCTTTGGATTGAAGACTCGCAGATCCACCGGAGGCACCGGTCCGGAAGATTGACCAAAGCTCACGAACAAACCTCTTGTACTCAGACAGCCGATCGTTCCCTCGAAAGTTTCGCACCCTACTGAATCATAGACCAACCGAACGCCCTTCCCATTGGTGATTTCCATTACCTGATCCAAGAAGTTTTCTTGCTCATAATTGATCACGAAGTCACATCCGTTATCTCGAGCCAAAGATTCTTTGGCGGGCGAACTGACCGTGCCAATCACCGTACAACCCAAGGCTTTCGCCCACTGACAGGCAATCAGTCCAGTTCCTCCAGCAGCAGCGTGAAAGAGAATCACATCATCTGCCTGAACTCTTCCGATACGGTGTATCAGGTATTCTGCGGTCATCCCTTTCAGCATGGAGGCTGCGGCGACTTCATCTTTCACGTCATCTGGAATGGGAACCACCAGGTTAGCCGCAATCTGAGAGACTTCACTATAAGCATTGGTCCCACCGACATAGACAACCCGATCTCCTTTCTTGAATTCCTTGACTGCACTACCAATCTTTTCCACAACACCAGCGGCTTCCTTACCTAGTCCACAGGGTAGGTTGAGAGGATAGAGACCACTCCGCTGATAGGTGTCAATGAAGTTCAGGCCAATGGCTGTGTGGCGAATACGGATTTCTTCAGAACCAAGTTCAGGTAGATCGACGGATTCCCAGCACATGACTTCCGGACCTCCCTGTTCGTAAATACGAATCGCGTTCAGCATGATCTCCTTAAAGATGATGGGTTAAATGAGTCTCTTGAGAATAGCGATCAGAAATTTTCTGACAAGCGGGAAACGTACATGTAATGCGAAAGTTTTATTGTAGTTGTTTGGTGAGTTATTCAAACAATCGCTCGGTAAAGGTCCGAACAGCTAGAGAGAGGACAAAAAGCTGATAGATTTGTTCGACTTCAATCAGCCACTATTCACGTTTCATTTTGCAAAAAGTATTATCGGTTTGTTGCAGTAACCTCCGGAATCCTTTGGTTTGAATTTGAGGAGGCTTGCCATTTGTAAACAATTAAAATGGATTGATAATCCGTAGGGGAAAACTCGCTTTGAGTGTATCCATAGTCTACTAACTGTGAATCCTGTACATGAACTGTTGAATAACCGAGCCACAAACGGTCCGTTAGTTCTAGAATCAGATTTGTGCCGTAGCTAGTCATATCGGAATAAGCCTGTTGCTCTTCGAAATTTTTCGACCACGTCTGTCCCTGTTGTAGCGCTACGCTGAAGCGAGTTTGGCTAATTCCGTAGGACACAAAGAATTGTAGGTGCATAAAGTTGAACAGATTCCCATTCCAGCCGAGATGGTACTGTAGGCTGAGCACTTCTAATTTAGGCTCGTGCGAAATGCCACTACCGTCAATTCCCGTTCCTGAAAGTTCTAATTGGAGTAGTTGCAACCCATCAAAAAAACCTGATTTCTCTCTATCCTGCCAAAACATGATTTCGAGTGAATCACCAGTCAGATCAATAGATTTATTACCACTTTTTGTAACATAATAACCTTCAACACTCCCCGATCCAATCCAACTGATAGTTGTCTGATTATCAATGCCTTGAGCAGCGAGGGGAGTAGAGAGGAGAAGCAACCAAGTGAAACTTACCAAAAAATGGCACGAGGGTTTCATGAGAGTAGTTACCAAGCAATGCAGGACTTCTGGCGCTGATCTCCATGTTCAGTACAGAAGTATCACTGCGGTTGAGATAATTCCCGAAATAGCAATTGATAAACCACCCCAACTAAAGCCCTCAATAATTTTGGAGAACACTACGAAGCTGAAAAATTTTAAGAACTTTGAATCAGCATGTTTAATGAACAGTCGTGAATAGGTAGTCGAATGAAAAATTGGTTGTGGTTACTGAGCCTACCCCTGCTGATAGGTTGCTCATCAAACCGCCATGAGCTCTATTTTCCTCAAGGTGAGCGAGAGGTCCTGGGTCTGCAAGCATTTCAGAAGTGTGGACATGAAAACTACCAAGTACTACAGGAAGGCCAGGCTGGACCGTATGATCACGCCTTAGTTGAATGTGGCGAGCACCCACGGTGAGCATCGGCTAGTCTTGGAACGGCTAGCCAGTCAGATTCTAACTGTTGGAGACTGCTCAATGTGCCGATATCTCGCCAATAGGCGGAACTGATATCTATGATTCGGATTTCCTCACCTCGTGTGACCTGCTCTAGGTAAACGGGGATAATTCTAAAGACTTCCTGCTCAGGCAAAACTTCAAAAATCCTTGGGGCAACCAAATGAATCCCACAGAAGCCGACTTCTCGCAGGCTGCCAACGGGGTCTCGTAGGATGCGGTGATCCTGCTGCTTCACATAGTGAACACCACAGAGAAGACCAGCCTTATCAACTAGTAGGTGATTATTGGTAGGGCGCTCCTGTACGAGAAGAGTTGCCAGAGGATTGGTTCCAGAGTGAACTTGCCAAGCGGGGGTCAAATCAGCGTTGGAGAAGACATCTGCATTGTGCAGTAAAATAGGCATATTTGTTGACCAAAAAGAACGACTTCTTCGTAGTCCACCACCAGTATCAAGAAGGATTAGTTCGTGAGAAATTTGTAGA
>JACLAC010015613.1_pt1 | contig 72446 bp, 61 predicted proteins | sample 8027881 | NCBI WGS metagenome assembly JACLAC01 (sample SAMN15725517, study PRJNA655200) | protist metagenome | isolation source: fluorescence activated cell sorting (FACS) single amplified genomes of... | place: Spain: Blaines Bay Microbial Observatory, Mediterranean Sea | collected 2016-01-19
TTGAAAGTAAAAAAAGAAAGCAAATAAAAAAAGGCTTCCAAAGGAAGCCTTGCTTCGCAACAAAATACAAGGCATTTATTCGCCTGCAATTTTCATTGAGCCTATTAATATAGAGCCAGTTTGAATTTGGCTGCGGTATTCTGTATCAGTACCTACTGCGATAATCTGCTGATACATATCAGTTAAATTACCTGCAACGGTTATCTCACTAACAGGATATTGAATTTCACCATTTTCAACCCAAAAACCTGCCACACCACGGGAATAATCACCGGTTATAATATTAACCCCTTGGCCCATTAATTCTGTTACAACAAGCCCTGTGCCCATAAGCTTTAATAGCTGCTCAAAAGATTGACCTGTATTACCAATGTACCAGTTATGGATCCCCCCCGCATGCCCTGTTGGCTGCATACCAAGTTTGCGCGCGGCATAACTCGTTGCAAGATACGTTTGAAGTACACCGTCTGTAATAATTTCTCTGTCTTTAGTAATAACGCCTTCGCTATCAAAAGGAGAGCTTGCCATCGCTTTTAATACATGGGGGCGCTCTTCAATGTTAAACCAGCTCGGTAAAATGCGCTCGCCGCGTTTATCAAGTAAAAATGAGCTTTTTCGATAAAGATTAGAGCCGCTTATTCCCATCACTAAATGCCCAAGTAACCCCGTTGCTACATCTGCTGCAAATAAAACAGGGGCTTTTCGTGTGCTAAGGCGCTGTGGGTTCATTCGCATTAAAGTGCGATTTGCTGCATGAATGCCGACTTTTTCAGGTGTCCATAAATCATTTTTATCACGGGCGACGGTGTAGCTATAATCACGCTCCATCCCTTTTTCATCTTTTGCGATAACACTGCAACTGATGCTATGGCGGCTTGACGCATAACAGCCGATCATGCCATGTGAATTACCATAAACGCGCACCCCATAATGGCTATCATAACTCGCACCATCACTCATATTTATTCTTTTATCATGGGCTAATGCTGCTTTTTCAGCGGCAATCGCACACTCTGCCGCTTCATCTGGCTCAGGTGAATCAGGGTAGAATAAATCAAGATCGGGGTATTCCATCGCCATAAGTTCTGCAGGGGCGGGGCCTGCGAAAGGATCAACAGAGGTATAATTTGCAATATCTAATGCCGCTTCAACAGTTTGCAAAATCGCATTTTCAGAAAGATCGGATGTGGATGCACTGCCCTTACGCTGCCCACGGTAGACGGTTATCCCTAATGCACCATCACTGTTAAACTCAACATTTTCAATCTCACACATACGTGTAGAAACACTAATGCCCGTTGATTTCATCACCGCCACTTCTGCGGCATCTGATTTTTTTGCAGCCAGCTCAAGCGCTCTTGTTACAGCGGCCTCTAAATCTATCTGTTGCTGAGTAACCAATTGTTTAATATCCATAACCCATTCTATTTCGTCGTTAAGTTATCAATAAGCATACCATTCAAGCTGTAAACATGTTTAAAAAAGCACACAGCCAAGAAGCATTCTTGATAAGATATACCCGTCATCCTTGAAGATGCAGATGCGTAGGCTTCACTTGCCGCCTTTTTGCATCTTCAATAGATCCAATTTATTAATCAAATGCAGGAAAGAATATGGCTCGCAAGAATCAAAGAGAATCTTGGGAAGAGGAAGAAGAAATTATTTGGGTGAGTAAAACAGAGCTCAAACGCGATATGGAAGTATTACAACTTTTAGGTGAAGCCTTAGTCGCGCTAAAACCTAGCGTGTTAGCAAAATTCCCCCTAGATGACGCACTATTTGATGCAATAACAGATGCACAGCGCTTTGGGAAAGAAGCCAAGCGTCGTCAATTGCAATTGATTGGTAAAATGATGCGCACCCGTGATCCTGAGCCAATCCAAGCCGCCTTAGATTTATTGCAAAATAAACACGGACAGCAAAATATAGCGCTGCAAAAACTTGAACGTATGCGCGATCGCATTATTGCAGAAGGTGATGCTGCTATTGATGAAGTAATGGAAAATCACCCGAATGCTTCTCGACAAAAATTACGCCAATTAGCCCGTCTTGCTAAAAAAGAGCAGGCTGAAAATAAACCGCCAAAAGTATACCGCGAAATATTTCAATATATTAAATCACTAGCCTCTAATGATTAAAAAAAGCTGGCGTTGCCAGCTTTTCATTAACACATGGGTATAACCCTTCATCCTTAAAGCCGAAGGCGCATTGGCGGCTCGAATTCACCTTAAATCACATCCTTTACCTATGCGCATCGATGTTCATGAGTAAGAATTGGTTGCCGCTTTCCTGCATTTTCAAATATTTTCAAGTAGCTTCAAGTAGATTAGGTTTAACACTATTCTGTGCCGCCCACTGTCATCGCGTCTAATTTAAGCGTTGGCTGCCCAACACCAACAGGCAAACTTTGACCGGCTTTACCGCACACCCCAACACCTTGGTCAAGACGTAAGTCATTACCTACCATAGAAACTTGCTGCATGGCTTCAATACCACTGCCAATTAAAGTTGCCCCTTTTACCGGTGTTGTTATCTTTCCATTTTCAATTAAATACGCTTCACTGGTTGAGAATACAAATTTGCCAGAGGTGATATCCACTTGACCACCACCAAAATTAGGCGCGTATAAACCGTATTCAACACTTTCGATGATCTCCTCTGGCGTACTCTCACCCGCAAGCATATAAGTATTGGTCATTCGCGGCATAGGAAGGTGTGCATAAGATTCGCGGCGCCCATTGCCGGTGGGTTTTTCGCCCATTAAATAAGCATTATGCTTATCTTGTAGATAGCCTTTTAATATCCCTTTTTCAATCAATACGTTATATTGTCCTTGCACCCCTTCATCATCTATCGTGATAGAGCCGCGCAAATCTTTTAACGTGCCATCATCAACAATAGTACAGAGATCAGAAGTAACACTTTCACCGATCTTACCGGTAAAGACTGAAGATTCTTTACGATTAAAATCGCCCTCTAAACCATGCCCTACCGCTTCATGCAGCAAAACGCCCGGCCAGCCCGCACCTAAAACCACAGGCATCGTACCCGCAGGCGCCGCTTTTGCTTCAAGATTGACATGTGCCATACGAATGGCTTCATCCGCCCAATGAAGTGCGACGGTTTTTCCGTTCATTTCAGTATTAAAATAGTGATAACCAAAACGACCACCGCCACCAGCAGAGCCTGATTCTCTACGTCCGTTTTGTTCAATTAATACACTTATACCTAAGCGCACTAAAGGCCGAATGTCAGCGGCATAGGTTCCATCTGTTGCAGCAATTAAAACCTCTTCATACACACCACTGATACTCAATGACACTTCAAGTACGTTCGGCTCTTTGGCGCGAATATAGGCATCTATTTCTTTTAACAGAGCAATTTTTTGGTGTTTATCCATACTTTGTAGCGGGTTTATCCCTTGATATATTTCAGGATGAGCATGGGATTTAAACGCGCTAACTTTAAGCTGCCCATTTTTATTTGCAATGCCCCGTGCCGCCGTTGCGCTTTGAAGCAGAGCATCCATGTTGATTTGATCTGCATAGGCAAATCCGGTTTTTTCACCCGCAATCGCACGTACACCGACACCGCGATCTATGTTAAATGAACCGTCTTTAATAATGCTGTCTTCTAAGATCAAAGACTCATTCCAGCATGATTGAAAATACACATCGCCATAATCTATATTTCTAGCAGCTAAGTGCTCTAGAGTTTGATTAATTTGACTTTTACTTACACCAGATAGGTGCAACATTGTTTGTTCGACCTGTTCTAGACTCATGAATAAACCGCTCTTTTAAAATAATGATATACCCTTCATCTTTGAAGTTGCAGATGCACTGGCGGCTCGAATTCACCCTAACTACAGCGTTTGTCTATGTGCATGAGGATAAATTCGCTTATCACTTTTCTGCATCTTCAAGTTTATTGGGTATAACCTAAATCTCTCATTTTTCAAAATTTAGGGGCGTCTTCCTTTTTCATCAAAAGGATAAAGGATTGAAACTTTTTTTTCGGATCTTACTTTGCATCTTTACGTCTAAATTTTTCAGCTACTTTCTCAGACAAAGTAATAAGTGATTGACTCCGTGATACTTCTTGCACTTTAGGCGCTTCTATCGAGCCTGTAACTTTATAATTAACTTGGGTGATTGCATCAACAACAGGTGAAATAACGGTCGTAACAGCTAATACATAAATAGCGGCTTGGGGAGCTACAGCAAACGCGGTTAAAACGGGAAGCCCTGAGGTTAAATCGGGAATAAATTTCACATGTGCATCCACGGTTTTGTTGATCAAATTAGCTTTACCGTCAATATACATATCACCTGCTAATGCTTTCATTTTTATGTCGTTTGTTACCACAATCCCATTGGTTATTTTTGCATTACCTGAAATATCATCAAATGCTAATCCCTTTTCGAACACACCTGAGAAATCCAATTTCATTTTGCGCAAAATTGAATTAAAACTAAAGAGTCCCAGTAAGCGTCCCGCACCACCTACCCCACTGATATATCCGTGTTTTAAATCTAGCGCGATCTTACCATTTAAGCTTGCTTGATAAGGAGCCCAAGGCGCACCTTGAAAATGGAGATCGCCCTCTGTTTTAAAAGAAGCATCCCGAACCCCCCCTGAATGCGAAAAACGCCTCATTAAATCACTGGTATTATCCCCTGAGATAAGATAACGAATTTGGCTTTTTTGTTTGTTTTTTTCGTTAATTGACCATTTACCCGTAGATGAAAAATGCGTTCTGCCACTGGTTAAATTTAATTTAGATAGAAAAATAGCCTTGGGGGTTTTTAAAATTTGCGCTTCTATTTTGCCAAGCCGATACCCTTGTACCCACACATCATCAACATTCAAATCAATCGAAGGCAAATGGGTATAAATGGCTTTTTCTATGGCTTTCACTTTTGAGGTATTTTCAGATTGAATTAAAAAAGGAGAGGTTAAGCTTTCATCCTTAGCTGTGGGCTTTTTTTCTTTAGCAAAATTAAGAAATATATAGTCAATATCAACATCTAAATGGGTTTTATTCCACAAAGCGCTACCTTGCACCTCTTCGCTTATAAGCCCGAAATGATACCCTTTACTTTTCTTCTCAACCGCAAGTTTAACTGCATTAAAATTAAGATCCTTTGTTTCAATTTTTTCCGCGTTTAGCTTAACTTGTGCTAAAGGCATAAAAATATCAGTGACGGTAAGGGTTTTAGATTTATTGTCTTTTCTCTCTTTCTTACCTGTTTTATCTGTTTTTATCGCCTTGGTTGAAGCCCATTCAGCTTGTTTTTGTTTTGCGCTCTCAAGGTATTTTTGCCAAATGTTTTGCCACTCAAGCAAATTAAAAGTATCAAGATTTAAAGTCAAATCTTTACCTTTTATCGGTAAAGGGGCAACCCGACCCTCTCCAATTAATAAATGACTTCGCGCAACATAAGCGCGTGATTTTTTAAGATCTACTTCTGCTTGATATTTCACATTTGGTAAGTCTAACTTACTCATAAAACTTGCTTCATCACCTGATAGATAAAGCTTTCCAATTTGTTTTTTAAAAGCGCTCTGCTCAAAAGGAGCGGGCAGCGTGAGATCCAAACCATCTAATGGTGCATAAAGCGCAGCTTGATAACCAAAACCACGCTCTTTTATCTTTAAATTAAGATCAAGATCCCATCCGCTTTTACCTTTAATAAAAGAAGGCTCAGGTATAGAAAAAGAGGATAAAAGCGGCTCTAACTGCCACTCTCCTTTCATTTTTAGATGAAGTAAATAGGCATCGCTGCTTTTGTTTTCATCAAAGACCTCTTCACGAGATCTCTTTGATTTTGCCTGATCTTTTCCTTTAATATCAATAGCTACAACTTGACCAAATAAGTTTGCTTGTAATTTATCAGCAATAAGATGCTCGTTATCAAAATCTATTTTGCCTTTAACGGCCTCAAACTGCGTATTAATCGGGTCAATGTAAATCGAATTTCCCTCTAAGAACGCTTGTCCTGCTACGACGGCTTTTTCATCATTAAAGGGGATTTTTATTTTAATATCGCCTTTCACCCCACCGTCGATTTGCACTTTTTCAAGCGCCTCACCCACAGAATCAGCAAGAGGTGTTGCCTGCATGTAATCACGTAAGCTTTCACCGCTCGCTACAATTTTACCGGTTAACGATAAAGCGGTATTTTCGCCAAATTCTAAGATTTCACCTTTTATATCATGAGCATTCGCCTTTAATAACCCGACGGATGCGGCATCAAAAAATAGGCTGTCGTTTTGAAAAAGAAGAGAAGCATTTAAATTTGCCAATGATGGCCAGTGATTATCAAACCGAAAACGCCCTTTTTCGATCCCAAGCCCTGCCTGAAAAATACCTTGGTGCGCCTTATAGGGATAAGCAGCCAATTCGCCTTGCCACACCAATTGCGCCTTTTTTACCGCCCCATCTTGCAGGGAAGCGGATAAATAATGAGTTAAGCTGCTATCTAATACTGGAACAGGTAAATAGCGCCATGTTTGTCCAACATCTTGTAAATTCGCCTCTGCGTAAAAAGTCAGCCAAGGGCTTTTTTTCTGATAAAAATCAATCGAAAAAATGCCTTTAAGCCCTAAATAATCCGTCTGAAGCACAAGATTGTCAGACCATAAGCGTATATTGCCTTCGTCCTTTATTTGCCAATTTAACGCTAAATGGCTCTTTTTTAAGCCTAAAGGCGCTTGAAAAACCTTGTCATAAAATAAAATCTGCGGGCTTAATTTAAGGGCGATTTCCCCCGCTTTTGTATTTCCTTGTACCTGTATTTCGCCTTGTTTTATTTCTGGCAAATAAGGCGCTTGTTTTATATTTAATTGTTCAATATGTGCAGAATAAGTAAGCGTATTTTTAATTGATTGTGTTATTGGTATTGCCGCTTGCGCTATTGGTTGTGTTGTTGAGTTTGCAATGGGGGCTGAGGGGGGGTGGAAAAATTGAAGCCGAATATCATTCGCCTCTCCATTTAGGTGTAAAGCATCAAGCGTCTCTTTTATATGCTGAGGAAAAGAGAATAAATGGCTAAATTCGGTAAGAGGGAAAAGAGGCAATTTAGATATATTTAATCCCCATTTATTATTTTTAACTTGGGCTTTTAATGCGATAAGAGGCCAGATTTTATTATTTGATTGGGCTTGAAGCTTTGCATTTAAAAAAGTACGTTTTTCTTTTGGATCATGAGAAAAAAACACATCACCCTCTTTAAGCATTAAAAGGTGTGCTTTAGGGGTGTTTTTTTCCTTCCAGATCCATTTATTATCATGCGCTTTAAGCTGCCCTTTGGTTAATACCCCTTGGGTTACATCAAACCAACCTTCTCCACTGATATTGGCCTCAATAAGATGAAACTCACCCGTGACCCATTTTTTTATCCATGAAGATAATTCAATCTCATTTGCTTTGACATAAAACTGACCATTAATACTTTCAAGGGTGTTTTTTTCATTAAAATCCCCTTTCACCACTAGATAATTTAAAGACACATCTTTAACGCGAACAAGCCCTTCAACAAGGTGATTGTCTCCTTCTTGCTCCCAAAAGAGTGATTGAATATCAATGGTTTGAATTTTATCGGTAGGGGTTTTTACAATAAACGCTGCGTTACGTAGAGAAAAGCGCCCAAGATTTATCTGAAAAAGTCGCTCTATTTCTGTTTTAAGGCTTGTTGTCTTTTTTTCTTTATCAACAAGTTTTGTGAGATCTAAAGCAACGCCATCAATAATAAGCTGGGATAAAACGAAGGTTTGGCGGCTTAAACTTTCAAAAAGATCGATTTCTAATTGCACGTTTTCAACGCTTACAAGGGCATCTCGTTTTTGATCTGCATATAAATTAAACTGATGTAAATTTAATGAGGGAGTAAAATAGCGCCAATGCCCTTGCAAGCTTTTAAAATCAATCTGATAGCCCGTTTGCTGATGAACCCAAGTTTGTAAACGCGGTTTTACATCGTCTAAATGGGTTAATATATAGCGAAAAGAGCTTGTACCTATTGCAGCGATAACAAGCGTTGCCACTGCTATTTTCACTGTGCTTTTTAAAATCCAAATACCCCATTTGTTCATTAATCTGACAATCTCATTACATCATTACCACATCAAATTGTTCTTGGGTATAAAGCGGTTCTATTTTTAATTTCACTTGTTTTCCCATAAAAATTTCAAGCTCAGCAACAGAGTGAGACTCATCGCCCTCTAAAACATCGCCCACAGCAGGGGAGACATAAACCATAAATTTATCGGCATCATAAGCACGATTAACCCGCATGATTTCACGTAAAATTTCAAAGCATACGGTTTCAACCGTTTTAACTGTACCTCGTCCACGACAAGTTGGGCATGAGCCACATAGCACGTGCTCTATGCTCTCTCGAGTGCGCTTTCGGGTTAATTCCACTAAGCCGAGTTGGGTAAAACCGTTAATGTTTGTTTTAACCCTGTCAGTTTCTAGCGCTTGCTCTAAAGAAAATAAAACCCGTTGGCGATGATCATCAAGCACCATATCAATAAAATCAATGATGATGATCCCTCCTAAATTACGTAAACGTAATTGATGGGCAATAGCGCGGGTCGCCTCTACATTGGTGTTAAAAATCGTATCTTCTAAATTGCGTTTGCCCACAAATGCACCGGTGTTAATGTCAATGGTGGTCATGGCTTCTGTTTGATCGATAATTAAATATCCACCGGATTTAAGCGCAACTTTTCTATCTAAAATACGCTGAATTTCACTTTCAGTATCATACATATCAAAGATAGGTTGCTCACCCGTATAAAGGGTTAGTTTTTCACTAAGCTCTGGAATAAATTCTTCAATAAATTCACTAATGTCATTAAACGCTGCTCGAGAGTCAACCCGAATAACCGAAAGCTCCGTCCCGACAAAATCACGTAAAATACGTAACGCTAAATTGAGTTCACCATAAAGCATAGAACGAGATGGGCGTTTTGATTTTCGTTCAAGCACTTTATTCCAAAGACGCTTTAAAAAAGCAGCATCTTGCATGATTTCATCATCACTCACGCCTTCAGCCGCCGTTCTGATGATAAATCCGCCCAGATCGTCACAGTGCAATGACACGATTTTTTTCAAGCGATTACGCTCATTTGCACTTTCTATGCGCTGTGAAACTCCCACATGAGAGGCCCCTGGCATAAAAACTAAATAACGTGATGGCAAGGTAATATCAGTGGTTAAACGCGCCCCTTTTGTGCCGAGGGGGTCTTTTACCACTTGCACAACTATATCTTGCCCTTGTCTTACTAGCTCTGAAATATCACGCACTTGAAATTGCTGTTTTTCATTTTCAGCCACACATTCTGTGTGAGGTACGATATCGGATGCATGCAAAAAAGCAGCTTTTTCTAAGCCAATATCAACAAATGCGGCTTGCATTCCAGGTAAAACGCGGCTGACTTTTCCTTTATAAATATTACCAACAATGCCCCGTTTGGCTTCGCGCTCTATATGAATTTCTTGTAATTTACCGCCTTCAACGAGAACAACTCGCGTTTCTGACGGTGTTATATTTATCAATAGCTCTGTATTCATGGGTTATCACCGCGTGCTTGTTTAAATTGATCGAGTAATTGTTCAGTTTCAAAAAGCGGTAAACCAACCACAGCATGATAACTTCCCTCTAAATGAGTAACAAAACGCCCCCCTATACCTTGTATGGCATAACTGCCGGCTTTATCTTGTGGCTCGCCTGTATGCCAATATGCTTCTATTTCTTGTTCTGTTAACGGTTTAAATCGAATTTTTGTGGTTACAAGGCAGGTTTTATGTAAGGTTTTATCTGCAAGTGTTACCGCCGTCATAACCTGATGTTCTCGCCCTGACAATAAACCTAAAATCCGTTTTGCATCAGCAAAATCTTTCGGCTTCTCAAGCACAAGTTCATCAATCACGACTATGGTATCAGCGCCAAGCACTGGCAAACATAGACTCGAGCAAGCAACACCTGCAAGGGCTTTCTCTAGAGATAAACGGCGGACATAGTCCGCCGCTTTTTCATTTGTTTTTTGCCTTTCTTCTACATTAACGCCTAATACTGCAAAAGAAAGTCCTAATTGTTCGAGTAATGTTTTTCTACGGGGGGAGGCTGATGCAAGATACAGCTTTAAATCAGACATTTACTTTCTCGCATTATCTTATTGAAAATTGGCGACGCACACGACGAAGTAGAAAAAAGAGCCAAGGCCAAAGGAAGAAATTTAACACCCCTGCCATCAAAACACTGGGGTCAAAAGTAACATGTGACACAAGGTATTCCAGCGAAAATTCTATGGCTTTACCAAGTAAAGATAAAAGGGCTAACAAGGTGGCTTGCTGCCAAAGGGATAAATTACGGATAACTTGAAAGTTTAAGGCAATGATATAGACCAAAATAGACATCATCCCTGCACGCACGCCAAGGGTTGAGCCCAACATAAGATCCCAAAGTAAACCCAAAACAAACGCACTGCCCACATTAACGCGATGTGGTAATGCCATTACCCAATAAAAAACCACCAATAAAATCCAAGAAGGACGAAAAGCACTCAATTCACCGGGCCAAGGAGTCGTTTGTAATATCAGTGCGATAATAAAAGAAAGCCAAATTAATAAGGTTCCTTTATACCTGCTTTTAGCCATGACAGTCATTTCCTATAGGTAAAAGGCATTTTAAGGTGTGGAGTTATCGATAAATAATGTATCAAGACCGACATCATAGGGCGAATGTGCACGATCTTTATTCACATCTGTTGGCCAAACAAGCAGTAAATAACGAAGACGGTCAAATTGAACTTCTGGTTTTGCATCCACTTGCGCAAAAGGTCTTTGATTATCAAAAGTAAAAGACATAACCCGCGCAACAGGATACCCTTCAGGAAAAACGCCCCCTAACCCTGATGTTACCAGCATATCCCCAGGCTTAATATCAGCGCTACTTGGGATATTTTCGAGTTGAATGTTTTCGTTTTCGCCTCGCCCTGAAGCAATAACGCGAATATCATTACGTAAGATTTGAACGGGTATGGCATGGGTTGGATCTGTTAACAACAACACACGGCTGTTATGCGCCCCCACATAAATAACCTGCCCAACAACCCCTGATTGATTAATCACAGGTTGACCTTCATACACCCCATTTGTGCGCCCCTTATCAATCATGACTTGATTGGTATAAGGTGCAGAATCCACCGCCATTACTTCGGTTATCATTTTACGTTCATCACGAATAAAGGAAGATCCAAGTAACTCGCGTAAACGGTGATTTTCTTGGCTGATGTGTTCAAATAAAGTTTGATCACTTTTCAGCAGTAATAGCTCAGATTTTAACTGTTTATTTTCTTTTAAGAGCAACTGACGAGAAGTGATTTGATCAAGGCTAGCATCAAGAAAATCACGCGGTAGATTAGCGGCGTATTGCAGGGGAGAAACCACGGAATTTAAAAAATAACGCACATGGGAAAAAGCATCAAGACGACTATCAACCAGCATTAAACTGGCTGATAGTGATAATGAGAAAAACAAGCGGAGTTGTAATGATGGCCCACGACCAAAAATTGGTTTCATTTAAGAAGTTACCTGTTTATCAAGAGACAGGATCAATCTTCGCTAAACAGATCGCCACCATGCATGTCAATCATTTCAAGCGCCTTACCACCCCCACGTGCAACGCAGGTCAATGGCTCTTCTGCAACAATAACAGGAATACCTGTTTCTTCAGCAAGAAGACGGTCAAGATCGCGTAATAACGCACCCCCTCCAGTTAGCACCATTCCGCGTTCTGAAATATCAGACGCAAGCTCTGGAGGGCATTGTTCTAGTGCAACCATCACAGCAGAAACAATACCTGTTAATGGCTCTTGTAATGCTTCGAGTATTTCATTGGAGTTAAGAGTAAAACTACGAGGTACACCTTCTGCGAGGTTACGACCACGAACTTCGATTTCTCTTACTTCATCACCAGGATAAGCCGAGCCAATTTCTTGTTTAATACGCTCAGCCGTTGCCTCTCCAATTAAGCTACCGTAATTGCGACGCACATAATTAATTACGGATTCATCGAAACGATCACCACCAATGCGCACTGAAGATGAATAAACAACCCCGTTTAATGAAATAACCGCCACTTCCGTTGTACCGCCACCAATATCAACAACCATGGAACCGGTAGGTTCTGATACAGGTAACCCCGCCCCAATTGCTGCTGCCATAGGTTCATCGATTAAATAAACCTCACGTGCACCGGCTCCAAGGGCTGATTCACGAATAGCACGACGTTCAACTTGGGTTGAGCCACAAGGTACAGCAACAAGAACGCGTGGGCTTGGACGCATAAAGCTATTGTCATGCACCGTTTTAATAAAATGCTGAAGCATTTTTTCCGTTACATAAAAATCAGCTATCACCCCGTCTTTCATCGGGCGGATAGCTGCAATATTACCAGGCGTTCGCCCCAGCATTTGTTTAGCTTCATGGCCGACTGCCGCAACACTTTTTGCTGAACCGGCTCGGTCTTGACGAATGGCGACAACTGACGGTTCATCAAGAACAATACCCTGCCCTTTTACATAAATAAGTGTGTTTGCAGTTCCAAGATCGATAGACAGATCATTTGAGAACATGCCACGAAGTTTTTTAAACATAATCTTCGGTTAATCCTGCAAGCATGAAATATCAAGAAATTTTGTTAAATGTACCAACGCTTGCAAGGTACGGCAAGGCAATGCGCTTTAAACCTGAATAAGATCTGTTTTTTTTCACTGTCCTGTTACTAATCTGATGCTTTTTTCACCACGATAAATAATTTTATCGTGCCCTGTGTAAAAACCATAAGTTCCAATTGCTGATGGATTTGTACTGACAGAGCTGTTATCCCAAGGAAACATGAGCCAAGGTTGTGGTGTGATATGTATCGGATCAGGTGTTGGGTTCGGGTCTGGGTTTGGGTCCGGATTAGGGTCTGGTTCGGGTTTTCCATCTAATAATTGCCAGAATTTAAACTGCTCTCTATAAGGTCCTTCTGAACCATCTGGTGGAATAGGTGCGCCCGGTTCATTCGGGTTATAAGGCGTAACTCGAAAAGGCGCAACCCCTTTTTCAACACGACGACTTTTGCCTACAATCGGCTCTCCAGGGGCATCTGGCGTGCCTGTAATAAGCTCAACCTTTGCTTGAAAATTAGGGTCGTCCGTATCTGATTTTAAGATTTCTTTTAACGACATTCCCGTTTCAACTGTCACATAAGTGGCATTATCACGGGTGTTCGTTTTAAAGGTGCCGGTGTCTTTATCATAATATTCAACCAGCGCAGGAATAATCTCAGGTTTTATAAGATCGTTCTCTTCCGTAAAGCCCTCTAAACGCAAACGCCCTAAATATACGTCCATATCTGTAATCTTTGCGCCCACATCCGTTCGCTGGGTAATAGGTTCACGACAGCCCGGAATTGTTGGAAAAGGATCGTCAACGCCGCAAATTCTAAAGTTCGTTCCGTCGTTATCTGAAACCTCGACCGTCACCGCAAAATCAAGAGGGTAAAATGGCCCATCAAGCACAATGCTTCCCGTTGGTAGCTTTTGTTTTTTGATATACATACGGTTATCTCTGTATGCCATTTGGCTTGAGCCATCAAAGCCTGCTGTCCATATATTAGGTAGCTTGTCACGTTGCCAGCGATTACTCATTAAAATGTCATTATTTGGGCTTGGCTGGGCAATAAAATCTTTAAAGGTCGCAAGCTTATAAACGGGCGTATTCGGGAAAATAACTTCATCGAAAAGGTGGTAGTTTTTAACCCGTTTATGTTCAGCTGTCATCGCATAAACAGTAAACCCACCTTTAAAGCCCTGCTCCATGTAGGTAAAGCCTTCTTTTAAGGTATCAAATTCGGCTGGAATACCCGTACTAAAAGAAGGTATAACCTCAAAATAAGCCGGATAAAAACGCTCAACCCGCAATTCTGCTGGGTTTATCGTCATACCTAAATATGTATTTAGCGAATAAGAGCGAAACCCAAAAATACCCACTTCATCAATTTTAAAATCGGTGAAAAAATAATTGAGTTTTTTCGTCTCAGGTGGCAATACCCCTTCGGTATTTGCCTGCATGAGATCCCCCGTTAACCTGCCGTTTGTTCCGCTGCGTGGGAACAAAACTTTCACAGTATTATCAAGTACAACAACCCCAGAAGGCGCATCAGGTAGGTAATAAGCATTGGTGGTTTTACGCCTGCAATGCTCTTCCGTTACAATGATTTCCTCGCTGTTTTCACTGTCACCGTTGAGCCAAATAACAGGGCGTAATTGCGCTTTCAACGGAGCACCCGCCATACCAATTGTCCATTGAACGTATTCTTCACTTGGAGTAATTACGTCTAAGTTACAAATGGCAAAGGTGTAGGGGCGCACATGCATAACCACATCCCCTTGAATATAGGCTTTCGCCTTTTCTTCTGGCTTTTGTGGTGCATTTTTTTTAGGGGCGGACGCTGATCCTACTTTTGATCCCGCTGTTGGCGCTTTTGCTTGTTGCTGCTTAAACATTTCAGAATCTAATAAGGTCAATGAAACAATGCCAGCGTCATTATAAACAACTGAAAATGCGTTTTGCGCTTCACCATTAATGAAAGTGACGTCAATGCCCATGCCATTGGGATCGGATAATCCTTCTTCTATTTCAACGCCATCACGGGTAGCAAAAATAGTGGGGAAAACTGTGTATATATTTGAAGGGCTAAGCTTTGGAGAAAGATAATTAGGCGCATTAATAATTAAGCGTTTTTTGCCCGTATACGCCGTGTCTACAGATGAACCACATGCACCCGCCATCGCTTTAATGGAAAAAGACTGAGTTTTACCCGCCACCATTTTGGCCGCATTGGCATTTAAGACGCTGTTTGTGGGCGTAATTTGAAATCCGCCGGGTTGAAATTGATATTGCCCCCCCGTGATATTTAAATTACCCGTACTTGGTGAAGAAAAATTGGCGCGTACATCAACCGTACCTGAGCTTTTTTTCTCAAGCCAAAGGGTTACTTTTCCCCCTGTTACATTAATGGTTTTCTCGTTTAAAGTGCAGCTTCCCATTTCAGATTCAGACCAACACGCATCGCTTGTCGCCCCAGCACTGGTTGAAATTGCCGTTAATGACCCATTAACGGTTTGAGGCGCACCTAATTCATTAGTAACAGTGAAGCTTATCGGAATACGCGAACATGCATTAGCAGAATCAAATTTAGGCTCCATTTGCATGGCGTAATTCGTTGGCGATAAACAAGCGCTTTCCCCCACCACTTTAGCGCTATTTGTTAGGGTTAAATTAGTGGATGTTACCGCGCCTTGAAGCTCAACTTGATCGGATAAAGTGACCGCTCCCTCACTGTAAATCAAACCATTAAATTCAAACGCGCCGCGAATAACAACATTATTTTTACTTAAAAGCTGGAAATTTTCAGGGGCATAATTTTGTACTATTTGATTTTGCGTCCCCTCTGTTGTGAGACTTTGCGCATAAAGGGTGACATTGCCATTAATGTGCAATCTGCTAACCCCACGCAAGAGAATATTTTTAAACCAATATGTGCCAGATTCTAAATAAAGCGTTCCGTTATCAACCACTAGATCATTAAAACCACAATTTTTGGTGGTTAAACAAATGCCGTCCTCCCCGAGCGTAACCGCCTCATTCGGGCGCACCATTACATTGCCTTTATCATGTTGAAGCACGATGGGGCTTAATGGCTTAACCACATTTGTAGGATCTACCCGACAAGGAAAAGGTTGCGTACCGGTTGAGCAGGAAGTTGGCGGCGCATTTAAAACAGAGCCAAACCCTAATGAAAACGGGATGGCGCTTTTTTGAAAAATAATAGCCGTATCTTGAATATTCAAAACACCGCTTGATGAATGCGACTGCACAACTTTAGGAAAAACCCTACAAATATCACCTGTTATCTTTTGCTGAAAAGGTTTGGCAAGTGCTATATGAGAAAAACTGCCAGCAATTAGAAGGCTCAAAACTGATAATTGAAATTTCACTTCGGTTCCTCGACTTTTTCTTCTTCTCCACGAGCCCAAGTTTCTTGAATACGGATAACACGAAACTCACCCGTACCGCACTCGCCAATGCTTTCGATATAATATTGTAAATACGGACTCGTTCCGACTTTTTGGCAGGTCACACCAACACGGCAACCATTAAGCCCTTGTGATTTAAAAACCGTTTCAACAGAGTTAGGGTCGCAATTAGGAAGCCGTTGATTGAGTGGATCTGTTTGAAGAGGAAATAAACGTGCTAATGCAAATTCAGTCCCACTTACTGCGGCAAACCAAGCTCGAGTCCCCAATACTTCACGTGTAGCTGTATCACCTTGTGACCAACTGATCTTCAGCATTGCCACCCCTAACGCCGCTAATGCGACAATAGAAAAAATCGCGATCATCAAAATGTTACCCTTTTGACGTTTGCGCGATGAGCCTTTTTTATGGGACATTTAACACCTGAATTTGCTGGTTATATACGGAGATCTCACCAGAGCGATCAAATTTGTAGTAAACGTGGATAAGATTGCTGTGGGAGAGGGATTTATCTTCGATAGCAAAACGACTGACAGGCGAAACATTTTCAGCCAACGTGATAGCCGAGCCAAAGGCACCGACCCGACGGGTTAGAAGGTTTTTATCTCCTGCTGCATTTTTTTCAAAACAAAAAGTAACAGGATCTTTATAAACATAAAGACGCTTAGTGTGCTTAACTGCTGGCCAAGGTTTTTTAGGGTCTTTATTAAGAGTTAAAAGACCGCCATCAACCGCAGTAATGGCATAACTGCTACTTGTATTTTCAGTGACAGAGGGCAATAAACTCTCAGGAGTGAGGGGATCAAAAACAATGCGGTGTTTTCCATCATTAATTTTAATTCCCCACTCAGGATCAAGGGTGGACATGGCAACCATAATGGTATTGAGATCAGGCTCCATTTTGTTGTACATCCCCGCGAAAACTATGGGCGTGTACTCCATGCAGTTTGATAACGCATTAACTTTTATACTATTTGGAACAGCGTGGCGTACCTCACGCCCAATCCTTTCAACAGCAAAACGGGCCTCTGACTGCAATTGGTCACGCTCACGAAAATCAATATAACCTTTAGTACTCGATTGAATAAATCCAAAGATCCCCATCGCAAGTACGCTTAAAATCGCAATAGTGGCAACCAACTCAAGTAAGGTAAAACCTTGATGTTGACGCATTAGTAATTGCTCCGGTAAGAAGTAAAATCATAACGCCCATGTTTTGGTGTTATCACTGCAACATCAATGCGCTTATATTGCTGCTCACTCACAGCCTTATCGATAAAAGTATTGCTGTCATACGCGACACCAATTTCTACAACAAATTGCGAATAATCAATCGCTTCACTTCCCATTGGCCCATTGCCAATAAGGGTGCTTAATTTGCCCCGATAAGCACTTTTACAGGCTTTTTCGATTTCACCCCAGCAGCCAATATAATCATCAACGACAGCTAAAATGGCACTTTTTGAAGGGGCTTTGGGTTCTGGTGTACAAGGGGGAATTGGCGTTGGGGTTGAAATCCCACGCTCCTTTAATGCTGCGGCGCTTTCGCCGCAACGCCACCGACCACTGCCACTCGGATCGCTAGACTTATCAAATTGAGCGGCACTTACTTTACTCATAACCGCCTGCCCAAGCGCTGAAGCTCTTGTTTCAAAAAGAGAATCAGGTGAATGCGCAAACATAGGAAACACAGTTGTCGCAAGCAAGATCATGGAAAAGCCAAAAACAACAATTCCAACAACGGATTCAATGAGAGTGAAACCTTTTTGACCACGATAACTGCTTTTTTTATCAGGTACAGACATAAAAATATCCTTCACTGTTAAGACAGATACTTGCAATTGCACTTCCTTTGGTAAAAGTGAATTTACACTCTTTTGGCTGACCTTCTGAATTAACGCAAAGGCGATTTCCATTTGCCCCAAATGGGCGACCAAGAAGATCAAAATACACGGTTTGAGGATTGGAAATGAGAACTGAAGATTGAGACAAATCCAAAATATCACTGCGCTTCGCATTTGGGTTACAAATTGCAGTGTCTTTTGCTCCAAAGCGGTTGGATTGCATTTGCAAGACATTACAACTCGTAGGAGATTTTATGTCATCTTGCATGGAGCGCATTTGAACTTGTCTCGCGACGGAGAGCCCTGAGTCGCGTGCACTTTGAACGTGAAATTCATCCGTACCCGACAAACGAGGGGCAGCGTACAAACTGAGGACGGCGAGCATTAAGATCACCGTCACTATTTCTATCAGAGTGTAGCCTTTGTTAACGTGATAACATGCCACAATAATATCTGATACTCAGTTTATGGCTTAACGCCGCATATAATTTCAGTTTTAGGTCCATCACTCGCAGTTGCACCAAAGTATTTAGCATTGCACGAGTTTTGTAGCTCTGTTGCTGCACCTTTAAATGAATAGGTGATTGTTGCAGGAACAGCAGCAGCACCTGTGCCTGAAGCGGTTGTTGTTGCAATCATAGCCCAGTCATTGCTCAAGCCTTCAACTGCGTTACCAATGCCTGTCACTGTTGCTGCTGGATAACCATAAGCTACCGCGATATCACCAACTGCACCTGTCGCTGCGGCATCTAAACCACTTAAGGCTGCCTTGCCGTACACAATTCCAGCCGCACTGTCCATTGCTCCTTTCAAACCTTGAATTGATGCTTTACGCGCATCTTCTTGTAGGTTTAAAAATTTAGGCGCTGCGGTAACCGCTAAAATACCTAGAATAACAATAACGACGACTAATTCGACGAGAGTGAAACCGCCTTGACGTTTCATTATTTTCTCCTGATCTATAAAAAATAACCTCTACATGGTGCGGAGGAAAAATGAAGATAACTCTATTTATTCATTACAAAAAACACGCACGATGGGCGTACTGCTACTTTTTTTCGCTTGGGTATAAGTCAAATGACATCTATTTTGTGCTATAGGGTCTAATGTTTTAAATGAAATCGAAATCGTGCCTTTATTCGGTGATATCGTGTCAAGTACAACCCAATCTTGTTCAAAATTCTGCACTGCTTGCGTGATCCCATGAGTTGATGGGTATCCATAAACGGTATCAATATTAAATACTGTTGCTTTTTCAATATTTTCTAACCCAACCAAAGACGCTTTGCCATGAACCAAACTCGCTGCTTTCTCAATTGCAACTTTGAGATTGTCAATTGACACTTGTCGTGCACTTGATTGAATGTTGAAAAACACAATCATGGCGATAACCGCTAATATTCCGATAATTTCCAGTACTACGATCAACTCTATCGATGTAAAACCGCCTCGACGTTTCACGTTATTTCTCCTGACAAAGTCATTAATCTAAGCAACCGAAACTTTCCGATGATCGGATCAAGGCAATATGCACTCGCTGGAATAACGTCCTTCACTTAACGATTGATTGCCTGATAAGTGCTACTAAATGTATAAATAGCTGCAACCAAACCTAAGCCAGCATCATTTGTTCATCGACCCAACAAACAGCCATATTTAAACAAAGCATAACACCCTGCATAGTCCAGTATTTTAGACAAAATTGAAAGTGAAAAAAAATGAATTTTCTATTATTTTTCATTTTTCTTTATAAGAATAAAGAAATAAAAAAAGGCACGAATCTCTTCGAGCCTATTTTTTTATACATGCATAAAAAAAGAGCACGTCCATAGACCTGCATGGAGTATGATATTAGTCCCAATTTTTACATATTTTTAATTCTACTAAAAACAACGTCTTTACACCAACATTGACTATAATTCTATACTTTTATTTATCCTTGCTTAATCAGATCAAGCATGTTCCACATTGGTAAGAAAATACCCATTGCGAGTAAAAGCACCATAGAGGCAACAATTAAAAGCAATATGGGTTCAATACGTGCCGATAAGCGAGTGAGGTTATAATCAACTTCGCGATCGTAAAAATCACTCACTTCTAAAAGTAATTGGTCAATTTGACCTGTTTCTTCACCGACTTGGATCATTTGATGCACCAAAGGCGTAAACAAATCATTCCCTGCTGAGGCAGCACTTAAACTTACCCCCGCCTCTACCGCGCCACGCATCTTAGCTATCTCACTAATAAGATATTGATTATCAAGTGCTTCCCCTGACATATGTAGGGCAGTATTAAGGGGAACACCGGCGCGCAGCATAAGTGCAAATGTACGGGAAAAACGCGACATAAGCGCTTGATTAACCAAAGGACCTACGAGCGGCATGTTGAGTTTAAATTTGTCCCAACTAATACGCCCTTGCTCTGAATTTTTCCATGTATAAAAAATGCCATAGGCCCCTGCAATACCGATGCTTAAAAGCCACCAATATTCAATCATAAATGCCGAGGTAGACATGAGCACAAGGGTCGGGGTTGGTAAATTTGCGCCAAATTTTTCAAAAATACCCACAAATTGAGGGATAACAGTGAAATTAAGAAAAACCACAGCGCCCACTAACACCATTAAAACAAAGCTTGGGTAGCGAAAAGCGGCTTTTATTCGCCGTAAGGTATCTATTTCTTTTTCAAAATATTCCGCCAATTGCTGCATGGCTTGATCTATTCGACCCGTACTTTCTCCGACTTTTACCATTGAGATAAAAAGCTCGTTAAAAACACTGCCACTTAACGCACTTGAGAGGGCTTGTCCTTGGCCAAGATCCGCAACGGCCCTTTCAAGAGCCGCTTTTAAAGGCGCATCGGTTGTTGATTCTGATAAGCCTTTCATCGCGCGCATCAAAGGGATACCCGCTTTCATCAAACTGTACATTTGGCGACAGAAAATAACCAAAGATTCGATGCGAACTTTAGGTTCAAATAAAGCAGCAAATCCCCCTTTGGTACTTGCCTGATTAACCATTTCTATTGAGAGGACCATAGAGCCAGATGCCATGACATTCGCAATCACATCATCTTCGGTCGCAGCTTCCACCACTGAAGTAATTTTACTTCCATTGCCCTGACGTGCAACATAACGAAAATACGGCATTTTTTTTCCTCAACCGACTAGACAGAGACGTTGGATAACATATTTGCCGTTTCGGATAATTTCATCACTTCTTCAAGTGACGTATTACCTTGAATAGCATGATCTAATGCGCAATGTACCAAGGGCTTATAACCGGCTTGCTTTTGGGCTAACTCAGCAAAAAGCGTCGTATTACTGCCGCGCAATGCATCCATTAGATCCGATGTCATTTCTAAAAATTCAAAAACTCCCAAACGCCCTTTATAACCCGTATAACTGCACCGCTGGCAGCCTCGTCCTTTATAAAAAACTTGGGTCACAACGCTTGGCATAATTGTGCCTAGCCAGAGTGATTCCCTGTCATCTAATAAATGTGCTTCTTTGCAATCATTACAAACACGGCGAACTAACCGCTGCGCTAATACCGCACGCACTGCACTTGCTACCAAATACCCTGGCGCTTCCATATCAATTAACCGAAGCGCGCTGTCAATAGCATTGTTGGTATGTAAAGTGGAAAGCACTAAGTGCCCTGTGAGCGAGGCACGTAAACCAATTTCAACGGTTTCAAGGTCGCGCATTTCCCCCACTAAAATAATGTCAGGGTCTTGGCGCAAAAAAGCCGGTAGCACAGAGGAGAATGTAAGCCCTATTTTGGGTGATATCTGCACTTGGTTAATACGCGGTAAGCGGTATTCCACGGGATCTTCTGCGGTAATGATTTTTTTACCCGGCTCATTTAACTCACTTAATACGCTATATAACGTGGTGGTTTTTCCTGAGCCTGTCGGGCCTGTTACCAAAATCATACCGTGGGGTAGGTGCAAAAGTTGGCGAAAACGATGCAGCATGAAAGGATCAAGCCCTACCTCATCTAATTCTAAAATACCCGCAGATTGATTGAGTAATCGCAAAACAACCGATTCACCGTGCTGCACAGGAAGCGTTGAAACTCGCACATCAATTTCAAACCCGCGCACATTAAAATTAAAGCGTCCGTCTTGAGGTAGGCGTTTTTCTGAAATATCAAGCCCACTCATTAGCTTTAAGCGAAGCACTAAGGCGGAGGCAACGGCGCGCTCTTTTAATAAGGTTTCTTGCAACACCCCATCAATTCGTTGGCGAATTCGCAGCGCATCGGCATCAGGTTCAATATGAATATCAGAAGCTTGCACTTGCACTGCATCTTCAAGCAAAGAATGGATAAGCTTAACGACCGTGATGTCTTCTGATTGATCCTCGTCAATACCAAAATTTTGCTCAAGCTTTACACCGTGTTCGGCTTGCAAACGCTCGGCAAAAGAGGCGATATCGTTCGTTCGCCGATAACACCTATCAAAAGCATCAATGAGATCAGCATCAGAGGCAATAAGTAGCTCTACATGGTATTGACCAAGCAAATTTAAAATCGCTTCTTGGGCGGCTAAATCCGCAGGGTCTGACATCGCAACCCGTACTTTGTCACCAATGCGCCCTAACACCAACGCCCGATAACGACGCGCATGCACTTCAGGTAACAAATGCACCGCTGAAAGATCGATGACAGTCTGGCTTAAATCAATAAATTCAATGTTCAGTTGTCTTGCAAGGAAGTCAAGTAAACGCCGCTCGGTTAAGATCTGCATGTCCATCAAGGTATCGCCAAGACGACGCCCTGTTTCAAGTTGATGCTGTAATGCGGCGTTAAGCTGCGATTCTGATATTATGTGTTCTTCCAATAGGAGATCACCTAGACGCTTTTTCAGTCTCACCGTCATTGACGACTCCTTCATTTAATTTATTTTGAATAAGTTGAATACGTTGCCTAGCAAAATCAACAGATTGGTTACTTAATCCACCAGCACTCAATGCCGTTTCATACGCCCATAAAGCACGTCTGGGTGCTTTTTTTCGCTCTGTTGATACTGCAAGCCCTAACCACCAGCGCCCTTCTGTTGGCTCTTGAATGCTAAGCCAGCGGTAGCTTGTTTGGGCCAAATCACTATTGCCTAATTTTTGTGCAAGGGCGGCGCGCATAGAGACTACGTTAATTTGGTTGTCATCTAATCTGTCTTGTGGGGTTGTCAAAATATTTAAGGCGGCCTCTTCGCGCCCCCCTTGTTGATACATACGCGCAAGCGTCAGCTTTAATGCCGACGAACTTGGATTTTCTTGAATTGCTTTACGCAAAACACGCTCTGCATCTAAAACTTGACCACGCCCATAAAGCAACGCCGCGAGCTGATTATTCGCCCCTACGTGCCTTGGGTTGTATTTTACAGCGGTATAAAGCGCACTTATCGCACGTTGAGAATCCCCATCACGGGTGTATTTTTGCGCATCTTTATAATTCATCTTTGCAAGCTCAGACGCTGAAAGCTCAACCGTTTCAATTTCCATATTCGAAACTTGATTAATAGGCGCAGGAACAGGGCTTGAAGATATGGCAGGCGGGGTGGACACCGCTGCAATCTCAAAAGGTTGAGAGGTATCAAGTCGCCTTGGGGCAACGGATGATGATACCGCCTGCCTTGGAATGGCTTCTTCTAATTTATCAGGCGACACAAAATGCATGTCTCCCAAATTAATACGTGTTGTTGGCGATGTTTGCGCAATAAAATCAGGGGGGGATGCCATTGCAGGCTGTGAAAGCCCGCCGCTGCCCATATCAAAAACACCGGTGGATTTGGTTATTTCAGAAACCGTCGAAATAGCCCATGCAATGCCCGATGCACTCATTAATACGGCAACCGTCACCAAGGAAATACGAGCAAACACAAAACCCGTTGATTTAGGCACTGACGCAACAGAAACTTTGTTATCTTTACATTCAGGTGACACGATTTCACTAAGTAAGCGATTTAATTCACTCATCAACTACCCTACCCAAAAAACGAGCGAAACCAAGATTTATTCTTTGCTAATGGCGTGTCTTTGATCGCCAAGCGTGCTTGTCGTCCCGCCACTCTATTTTCGCCTTTGCTAAAGCTCAACAATAACGCTTTATGACAGAGTTGATGGATGAGCCGTGGTGTACCTTGGCTCGCACTCCAAATTTGACGTTTAGCCCAAAAATTGAAGACTTGTGATGACACACCCTGCACATTCATTCGATAATCGATGTATGCAGACGCTTCTGAGAACGTCATAGGTTGCAAAGAAGCACTAAAACTAATGCGCTGCAAAAGCTGACGCATATGGTGTTGTGATAAACGCTTATCAAGCTCGGGTTGACCAAAAAGAATAATGCGGATCAACTTTTGCTGCTCGGTTTCCAAATTACCGAGAAGGCGAACGGCTTCAAGCACTTCATCAGGAAATGCTTGCGCTTCATCGCAAAGAATAACGATAGGCTTACCAAAGCGCGCCGCATTAATTGCAACGCGTTGAATTGCACCTAATAACTTGTCAAGTTCGGTTTGTTCAAGCACCCCTAACTCGCAGGCTATCATATGGTACAAACTGGCAATACTGTTGGCAGGGTTCGGCAAAAAAACCAAGGTATAGTTCGCCTCTAATGCTTTTAGCACCACGCGACATACCATTGTTTTTCCGGTACCGACCTCTCCCGTGACTTTTACAAGTCCCTCTCCCATTCTCATGGCTGTAATACAGGTATTGACCGCATCTACATGCGAACGAAGCCCAAAAAAGCACCGAGTATCCGGAGTTAGACCAAAAGGAGCGGCTCTTAGGCCAAAATGTGACAAATACATTTTTAGTCAGTCGTTTCTAACTTTGTTCTGGGAACCAATCATTAAGTAGATCGCGTGAACGCTGGATCTCTTTTTGCCACGTATCTTCACCCACAACCGAAGGTTTGAGTAAGATGACTAACTCGGTTTTTTGTTTTTGACGGTTCACGTTACGGAATAAATGCCCTAAGAATGGAATATCTCCAAGCACAGGTACTTTAGAAACCACTTCGTTATAGCCTGATTTCATCAAACCACCGATAACCACTACATCACCCGATTGCGCATGAATAATGGAATCAGATTCGCGCACAGAGGTTTTAGCAAGTGGCAATACATAAGGTTCGGCGGTTGTACCTAATTGAATGGTTTTCTCTTCTGTTTTAACATCAATAACAGCAGGGTGAACGTGAAGTAAAACGCCGTTATTATCATCAATTTGTGGGGTTACATCTAAAGAAATCCCTGAGAAGAATGGCGTTAACTCAATGTTGGGTCCCCCTTCTGAAAATTCATTATTTGAACCGCTAAATGATAAATCCGTTACAAAATACTCATCCCCCCCGACTTTGATCATGGCTTTTTGGTTATTCGCCGCTGTTACACGTGGGCTTGAAAGCACATTGACATCGCCTTGGGTATCAAGAAAGCTCAATACAGATTCAAAATGGCCATCTGTGATGGTGATATTCGTTTGCCCACCAACAAGCTGAGAGGCAGCATTTCCAATAAGATCCGATGTAGGGCGATTTATCGTAACACTGCCGCTACCAATAACTTTTGCAATATTTGACCAGTTAACCCCTTGCTGGTAGCCATCATTTAAGGTGACTTCAAGGATTTTTGCCTCAAGAATAACTTGGCGTTTTAAACGAGACTCTGCTGCATCAATAAAGCGGCGTACTTCGCGAAGCTCATTCGGATAAGCGCGCACCGTCATTAAGCTTGCTTGCGGTGAAACAACAATTGAACGTCCTTCGCCTTTGCCTATCATCGCACTAACCGCGACTTCTAACTGGCTCCAAAAATCACTTTCTGAACTGGTTTCTATGCTCGTTCCGCCAGTAGGTAATGAAACGCGACCGTCACTGCCATCCGCTCCTTCACTATCCACTGATTTTGCCCCTGAGCTTAATGTTGTCAAAGACACGCCAGCACGTTTTAGCTGCAAATAATCAACGGTAAAGGTTTCAGAACGCAAGGCAGCAGGGAAGATTTGAATTTGATCGCCATTGGTTTCAACGCTGTAACCGTAAATATCAGAAACTGCCGTTAAGGCTTCTTTTACCGTTACATTTTTCATCGATAAGGTCACGCGCCCGCGTACATCGGGGTGCAAAACCAAATTAAATTTAGTGCCATAGACTAAATTGCCAAAAAAGGCTTTTGCTTCAACATTTTTCGCATTAACTGTAATGCGTTTTTCACTGCCTGCTACGCCATCCGGACCGCCTGCACCACTGTTCATTAAATCATCTTCAACCGCACTCGGTACATCCACATTCTGGGTATAAGCTTCGTTTAATGCCTCATTAATTTCTGTTGGCGCATGGTGCCCAACGCTCTGACACGCTGACAAGGTGAATGCGACCGTACAAGCAACAAAAAGCCCATCCAACTTAAATAATTTATTCACTGTACCACCTGCTCATTGAATACTGTCAGCGACAAAACACGACTATCGCGTTTCAGTGTCACGCTGTTTGCTTCTATTTTACTTACTTTATACCCACTAACACTCTGACCCACAGCCACACGATGACCATTAATAAATGCCACGCATTTACTGTTTTCATCATCACAAACCACTTGGTTTAGTGCAGGTCGTCGTACTACGGGCGTTTTCTTAGTTTGTAATATGCGTCCCCCCGCACCTAAAGGTGCAGTGGGATCGCGTAGTTGGGCTGACACATTAAATGCAACTATCAAAGAGACGGTCATGGCCAACACATTACTCTTCATCGACATTCGCACCTCCAATAAATACAGAACTCTCACTCAAGGTATAAACATTGATAACAAATTCAGCCCATGGGTAATTTGTCACTCGGTAATCAATGCTACGCCAATAATATTTGGCGGGAAGTGCTTCTAATTTTTCAAGATATTTTTCAATATCAAAAAATTTACCTTTAAGTTTTAATTGCACTTCATGAAGGTAATAACTTGCATCTTCTGTTGCGGCCAACTCCTTTGCCGGCAGTGATTGCATTGAGACAAGACTTAAGCCTTTCGTTTGCCTCAATACACTTTCCATCAGCTCAGGCATTTTTGATGCACTGACCAAGCCGTCCACTTTGTTTTTCATGTCTAATGCAAGATCGCGGATCTCGATATTTAACTTAGCGAGTTTTTGCTCTAATTCTAAGTTAGGAGAAACACTGAGTTTCTTTTGCATACTCTGATTGAGTAAATTAAATTCCTGAACGCTACTTTGGGTCTGCCTTAACTGATCTTCGGTATAAAGCTGGGTTTGATGTAGGGGCTCTAAAAGAAACATCCCCCCTAAACCTGCAATTGCGATGAAGCCAGACAGGGCAGTTAACCATTTTTCGCGGGAAGAAAATCCTTCAAATTTTCCTTTCATCTGAACGGCTACTGTACTCATCTAATGGTTCCTTTTGCTATTTCTCTTTGTGAGATAAGCTTGAACATCAAACGCTTTTTGTCATCGCGAAAAATTTCCATCTGTTCAAATTCACGTTTGGCGAGCGTAGGTTCCGTTTGGAATGTTTGCACCCACACAGGTACAGATTCAGGATGAAGCGCTTGGCCTGTTATATCTAAACGAGGCAAGCTAACAAAGAAGGTATCAACAGAAATATCAGAGCGAGCCAATCGCGCCATCGCGCCAAACGTTGAAGCATAACCTTGCTGTAGCGCTTGGTCATGCTGGCTCACCGCATCTAACGCCAGCCGCTGGGAATGAATTTTACTTTCTGCTAATTCCACTTCACTCACCAACGCCAATGAAGGTACGTGAAGCTTTAATCTTTCTTGTAACTCTTCAAACAAACGCTTTGAAATATTAAGATCTGTCGTAAAGGCTGCGAGAACTTTCTCTGTCTTTTTCAATTCCCAATGCTGATAACCCGCAGCGCCCGCTACTAATAAACACGCAAACCCCCAAACGGCAATCATCTTGTCAAAAGTAAGCCAAGGCTGCTGGGGTAAAAGATCAGAATAATAAAGATTAATATCTATATTTTCTGTCGTTTGCTCTAAAACCGCTTTTAAGATCTGGCGGTGAGGCTCGGCTTGCTCAAGGGCGGGCTGCGGGCGTACCGCAATCGTTAACCTTGAGGTCAGCTTTAATGCAAGCTCCGTGTTTGAAACATTTTCCGCCGCAACCACTAACGCGGTAACTTGTACCGATTTAAGTTGAGTTTTGAAATAATCAAGGGATCGCTGGATCTCTAATGCCAATTCATCAATCAGCTCATCCGCTAAATTTCGCCCTTCAATAACAAGCCCACGCACTTGCCGCTGAAAGCACATTTTATCATCTGAAAAAACAGACAACAACAACGCGCCCTGCCCATCACTACTGAGCACCATCTCTGTTTTATCGGTTTGCGTCCATTGCTTTAATGACACGCTTTCTACAGAAACGAAATTGATATGAGATTGACGCGTTTGCAAATATCTCGCAAAGTTAACAATATTGGCTTTATTTGTTGCGTATACATTAAAGCGATTACCAAAAGGTAACAGGTAGCCATCAGCAATCACTTCCATCGGTGATTCTGAAATAAAGTCTTTGATCTTAAAAGGCAAGGCTAAATGTTTATCTTGGTCAGTTAAGCCTGGATCATCAATTAATAATCCTTGGTATAACCCATGTCCCAAGATGACGTTTACCCCGACCCTTGTGATCGCCAGTTTTTGAAGTACGTTTTGCGCACTTTGCCAGGGGTCCGATGCGACATCGAGACTTTCAACATGCAATCTGCCACTTTTCATCACCCCAATAACGATTTTATTGGTAGAAACAAAAAGGCTAACAATATTTTGCTGCTTGTTGCTGGTAAATCTTGAAAGAATATTTGATACAGCCATTTGCAGTGTATAAGGTACTTGGCATCATGTATGCCTTTTTTCAATAACACTATTCTATCAGCGCACCCGCCGAAAATTAAGCTTTAATGTAATATATATTAGGCAATATCGGATGTTTTTTAGCCAATTTCACTTTTTTTCATAGTGTCAAACTTACTGGGCATTTTTTCAGAGTAAAGTTTTCAATTTGATTAAATGCAAGCTGTTTCATTGATTTAAGATCTTCGCCAGCGCTGTCTTTTTCTTTTAAGCGGTGATTCTGCCACTTGAGAGCAGAATAAACGCCCCATCCCACCCTTGACACCAATATCAAGTAATGCTAGCCATTCTACTTGCGTTTCTACCCCCACAGCCAAAACCTGTGTTTTTGTTGATTCACAAGCCCCTAACATACTGCGGATATACACTTGATTCTCAGGACGCAGCTGAATATCTTTCACCAAACTGGAATGCAGTTTTATATATTTAGGCTGCACGTCTTTTATATAATGCGTACTCACAATACTGCGACCGGCTTGATCAATAACCACTTCAACTTCCATGCTTGTAATCAAGTTAAGTACAGGACGAAGGGCGATAAAATTTTGCACTAATGAAGATTCCGTTACTTCAATCAATAAACGCTGGCGAAAGTGTTTTGGCATTTGAAATAAAGTGTCACGTAGCCAAATACGAAAAGGTTTACGCATTAATGAAGCAGCACAAATATTAACGGCATAATTTTCTTCATTATTACTCTGTTTAAGGAGGTATAAGGCTTTGCCAATAACATACCTATCCAGTTGCATGTCCATCCCTACAAGATGAATACCTTGCATAAAATGAGCCGCTTTAATAAATTCGCCACGTTCATCCTTGATCCTTGCTAATAGTTCAACATGCAAACCTTGAGAGCGATTATCCAACACTTGTTGCTGATATATCTCAACACTGTTTTGGGAAAATACCCGCTCTAATAAAGTACGCCAACGCACACTGCCACGCATATCATCAACCACTCGAGGCTTTTCATAAGCATGCCAACTATTTGCGCCTAACAAAATGGCGCTACGCTTTGCCATTTCAGCTTCTTGCATCAAGCTATCGAGATGCTCGCCTCCCGTAAAGAAAGCCACGCCCATTGATGCCCAGTTTTCCAGACTTGCCGCGTGAGGGGGCGGGTGTTGGATAAGGGCTTTCATGACTTGCCCTGCAAACGTCTTAGCCGATTTTGTCGAATGATTATTTAATAAAATCGTAAATTGATCTTCATAATAACGTGCGAGCACGGCATCTAAATAACGTAAAGTAAGGTTTGAGAGCAGATCAACTACCTGCATTAACCATTGATTTAAATCAGATTCATCAACTTCCTGCTTTAAAACATCCCACTCATTTATGCCAAGTAACAATAAAGCGCCATAACTTTCTTTATCATGTAATTTCGTTTGCAAACGATTATCAAACATAACCCGATTCGCAACACCTGTGAGCTTATCTAAAAACATATTTGAGCGTAAAAAAGTATCAAAACGGCAGCGCTCTTGGCGCGCATCTTTTAACTCAAGCAAAAGCATATCAAGTGCTGCGCTGGCGCTATGAGGCCATTCGAGCTTATTACTTTGCATCGCATCTTCCGTGCGCCCCGCTAAGATCAACCGCGCTCGATTTGATAGCAAATCTGTTCCATGAAGCTGATTTTTAAGCCAACGCACACCAAAAATCATGCCAAGAATAATAATAAAAAGCGCAAGACCTAAAGAAGACATAGCACTGATTGAATAAGAAAAATCAGCATAAGGAGGCAAAGACTTTGTCCTTACAGAAAAACCAGGGTTCGATTTCAAATCAAATCTATGTTCAATCAAAGCGCCTTTGCTATTTACATCTGCCTCCTGCTGGTATTGAAATAACAACCCCGCTTTACTTCGAATTTCAAGCTCAACCACATCACTTGCTTTTAATAAATGAGGCAGCCAAATATTGATATCTTCCGCCGCCTTCAAAGAAATGGTTGCCTTGTCAATTTGCTCTATAACCCGATAAATATAATGGGATAAAAAATCATTACCGAGTTTATTAAAACTGATGGCTCCACCAATAAATAAAACGAGTAAGGCACCCGTTACAATTAAAGTAACACTCGTAACAATACGATCTATTAAGTTCATCCTACTAAATTCATCCTTGTAAATTCCTTGTATTGGGTACAACCCCTCTTTTTGTCATGCTCTTTCAATAAATGCAAAAAAACCTAACATCACTGCTAGGTTTTTTTGTTTAATTGAAGTTGCAGATACCTTAGCTTTAAGGGGGAAGGGTGAGGGTATTATTGCTTGCTGCTACTTATACCAACCGTCTGCCAACACCTCCGCTTGTTCAAGCACAAGTTTGATGGCTTCTTCTGCGGCATCTGGCGGGTACTTCCAGCGGCGCAGCAGTCGTCGTACTAAGTTACGCATACGAGCACGAACACTCTCACGCTTTTGCCAATCAACCGTGGCAGATTTACGAAGCTGACCTGTTAACTCAATGGCTAAGTTACGCAACGCATCATCACCAAGCTCTCGCACTGAAGCCTCATTTTCAACCAAGGCACGGTAGAAAGCCATCTCATCCACAGAAAGATTCAGCTTATCGAGCAGCTCCGCATCTTCCTGCATCTCTTTCGCCCACTGGATCAGCTCTTCGATGACCTGAGCGGTTTCGATGCTGCGATTATGGTATTTTTGAAGCGTTGACATAATACGTTCAGAATATTTCTTCTCCTGTACGACATCATTCTTCATACGAGCTTTAACCTCGTCACGAAGTAGCTTCTCTAATAGTTCAACCGCAAGGTTCTTCTCTTTCATGTTCTTAACATCTTCTAAGAACTCTTCAGAGAGTAAACCAATGTTAGGTTTGTCTAACCCTACCATTGAGAAAATATCATCAACGCCATCCGCAATCACGGCATTATCGAGGATCTGCCTCAAAGCCGTATTGCGCTCTTCATCTGTTCGTTTTTTATCAACGCTAGAATGCTTCATGAATGCTGTTTTGATCGCAGAGTAGAAGGCAATTTCATTTCTGTAACCACGCGTTTCATCCATGGTGTTACACAATGAATAGGCTTTACCTAGCGCTGCCATCACATCAAAAAAACGACGCTTGCCATCTCGAACTTCTTTACCTTTACTATCTGTATGTGACAACCCAGATAAGTGGTTCACCGCGCCGGGTAACAGACGTAAAGCGTCGGTTTCAAAGTCAGGTCGGCGTTTATCTTCAGAAGGTAAATACGTGAAGACACTCCCATCAACTGGCGTAGCAAACATGCCGCGAATGATATCTACCTTTTCCATTAGAACTGCAAACGCTTCTGCTGTATCGACGGTTGGTTGACCTTTTCCTTGGCTATTGGTGTAGGTTTTCAGTGCGTTTTTCAGCTCATTAGCAATACCAATGTAGTCAACAACGAGGCCGCCCGGTTTATCTTTAAATACACGGTTAACACGGGCAATCGCCTGCATTAAGTTGTGACCTTTCATTGGTTTGTCGATATACATAGTATGGCAACATGGCGCATCAAAACCTGTTAGCCACATATCACGCACTATCACCAATTGAAGTTCATCTTGAGTATCTTTGTAACGCGCCTCAAAGAGCTTCTTGGTTTTCTTATCATGGATGTGCGGTTGCATCTTGGCTTTATCAGAGGCGCTGCCTGTCATCACAATTTTGATTGCGCCTTTTGCGGGATCGTCGTTATGCCATTCTGGTTTAATCGCAACAATTGCATTGTAAAGATCGACACAGATTTCACGGCTCATCGCCACAATCATCGCTTTGCCGAGGAAGGTTTCAGTACGTGTGGTAAAGTGATTCACTAAATCTTGCGCCACTTGCTGGATGCGAGGCTCTGCACCCACTAGCTTTTCAAGCGTTGCCCATTGAGATTTGATTTTCTCACGGCTAGCAGTCTCTTCATCTTCACCGATTTCATCTTCGATTTGGTCATTAAGCTGCTCGATTTCAGCTTGGTTAATATCAAGCTTTGCCAAACGAGACTCATAGTAGATTGGCACTGTTGCCCCATCATCGACGGCATCTTGAATATCATAGATAGAAACATACTCACCAAATACGCCACGGGTGTCCTTGTCATCCATAGCTATTGGGGTGCCTGTAAAGCCAATAAACGATGCATTAGGCAGGGCATCACGCATGTACTTGGAATAACCATAAACGTATTTTTGTGATACTAGGTTGCCATCAGCATCTTTCACATCAACTAGCTTCGATTTATTACCATACTGGCTTCGATGTGCTTCATCCGATACCACGACGATATTGGCACGCTTTGATAGCACTGGGTGCTCTGTTTCTTCTGCAAACAGGGCAAACTTTTGAATGGTGGTAAAGATGATGCCGCCAGATTGACGACTTAACAGCAGTTCACGCAGCTTATCGCGACCGTCTGCTTGCGATGGCATTTGCTTAAGTGTTTCGTGTGCCATGCCAAAGGTATTAAAGAGCTGACCATCAAGATCATTTCGATCGGTTACCACAACAATCGTCGGGTTGTTCATCGCAGGCTGTTGCAATAGCTTACTGGCGTAGCAAACCATTGAAATACTTTTACCACTACCTTGAGTATGCCAAATGACCCCAGCCTTACCGCTACCCGCCTTAATTTTATCCAAGCCTTTCGTCGCTTGTACCTGATATTTACCTATGCTCTCAGCAACCATAGGTAAATCGCTATCTGCTTGCTTAGCTTTAACGGTCGCTTCTACCGCAGCGCGTACAGCGTGGAACTGGTGATAGCCTGCAATTTTCTTGATGATTTTGTCGTTGTCAGTTTCAAATAGTACAAAGTAACGAATGTAATCGAGCAGTAAGTCTTGCTTGAAAAAGCCACGAACCATCGTCTCTAATTGAAATTCCAATAACGGTCTATCGTCCTCTGTAGCGACTGTTTTCCAAGGTAAGAATCGCTCTTTATTTGCTGTTAATGAACCAACGCGAGCAGTCCAGCCATCGCTAACAATCAAGGCTTCATTGAAAACAAACAGATCTGAAATTTCATCTTTGTAGGTTTGAAGCTGATTAAAGGCATTCCAAATATCAGCATGTTCATCGGCAGGGTTTTTCAACTCAATAACAGAGATTGGTAGACCGTTAATAAACACCACAATATCAGGGCGACGATTGCCCGTTTTTCCATGACGAGAAGTACCTGTAATGGTGAACTGGTTCACCACCAGAAACTCGTTGTTATCTGGATTGGTAAAGTCCATTAAACGTGCGTGAGTGTGTTTGGTTCTGGTTTCACCATCTTCAAATACGCTGTATTCAACAGGCACACCTTCAATAAGGTATTTATGGAAAGCTCGGTTGTTTTTAATAAGTATTGGAGTGTCAGGCGAAGATACCGTGTTAACCACATCATTCAGAGCCTCTAACGGAAGTTCTGGGTTGATGATTGCTAACTGGCTTAATAGCCGTTGCTTTAAAACTACTTGGTGGTAATCGTCGCGCTCTGGATAGTCGCCATCCGGCGCTATGTCATAGCCATTTTTATAGAGATAGCCTTGGTCTATAAACCAATCAAGGCAGAGCTGTTCTAATTGATCTTCGGTGATTTTCATTGATGTTCTCGTTTCAGCACATCACCTAGTGCGGTGAGTCGATAACGCTGAGTTCGGCTTCTTGGCTTACTTGGATCGGTCATTTCTATATATCCCGCTTCCAACGCTGGCTTTAGGTATCTCGCAGTAAATGATTTACGGTCTTTCAATAAACAGGCACTTTGTAATTGTTCGCGACTCATCTCCCCATCAAGGTGACTAAGCAGTAAATTAACTTGGGGGGTAACATGAGGGCTTACTTGAGGGGTATTATTCGTTTTGCTTTGTTCTAGCTCAAACAAAGCTTGCTTTATCATCCTCAACATAAACTCGATAAAGGTACGGCTATCCGTTTCTATCGTACTTTGATTATTGATGGTAAATGGTGGCTGCATTAGCTCCTCTACCCACGGTTCAATGACTTTTGACGTAACACACTTATTACGCCAAGGAAAGTATCCAACAGCTTGTTGGACAATTGGGTAACATTCGAAATCAGGCTTATTGGCTAAGGTCATGATTACCTCTACTGTGTATCTAACTCAATTTCGCCGGAAAGCAATTTAGGAAGTAGTGTGTCGCGTAGTTCTGATAACGTGGCATTCTCTAGTTGATTCGCCAACATTTTCTCCATTAAACCACTGACGGTTTTGTGAAATGCCTCTAGAACATCAGCCGTTGGGTGAACTAGAGCCACCTTAGAAAAGGTGCTTGTGTTCATGTTTAATGTTGCGCTACCACCACTAGCTAAATCATGGAAGTGTTTATTCAAACCCTTGAATTTAAAAAGTAGGTAGTAGAGCGAGTTATGATCGTAAGGAACAACAGAGTTAATTTGTTGATTTGTATGGCTTGGTTTCGTTGTTATAAAAACTTGTCCAACAGTAGCAATGCAGCTCACACAGATACTATTTTCTGGTATACGTTTCTTCGGTTGTGATTTATCCCCAGCCTGCGTCAATGTATCCGAAGTTTCAGTGATAAATACCTTGCCATGCGTATCAGGAATCTTGATAAATGGAACATCGCCACCATAAAAATCAGCATTTTTCTTTGATGGTGTTTTTCCACAGATAACGTCACCAAAATCTTTAATTGACTTAATATTCCACCCTTCAGGAATTAAACCTAGCTCAGACTCAACTAGCTTTTCTGGGAATAGCAAGGCAGTAGCCGCATCCATACCCTCTGGCTGTTCGCCATTCATCTTCGCTTTGACCGGATCGAAATCAACAAACCATGACTTGAAGATCGCTTGCGCCATTTGCTCTAATGATTGGTTTATCGAGGTATTAATAGCAACTTTATCATCAATACTAATCGCTTGTTTCGCGATTAAAGATTGCTCATTAAGTGGAGGGACTGGCACTTCAAGTTTTGCTAAATCTGACCCTGTAATACCAGATACAGCCACTTGCCTTAGGATTGTTCCTAATAACCACTTACCAAATGGAGAGTTAAATAGATAATAGAAATACTCTGGATCAGCCTTAGTCTGATCTAGTCTAGCTCTAATGATGGATGACTCAAATCCAGTTGGTTCACTTAGTTTCCTTATTATTGAACATTTACCTGCCCCCTCAGCAGTAAGAGAGCGTCGTGCAAAAATCAAATCGCCACAAACCAACTGGTTTTTATCCAATTCTTTTTCTGTCAGCTCTACTCTTTTAAGTTCACAAGAACCATCAAAGCGCGGATATCCAAAAAGCTCCCCCATATTTATAATGGGAGTCCCTCTACCATGAAACTCCTTCTTTTTGTATATTCCGTTCCTTAAAGGCTCCGCTAATAAACTTTCAAACGGAAGCCATTTCCAGTAATGTGGGATTTTAGATCTCATAACCCAACCCCGCTAGATTCTTCTTGATCTCTGCTTCAAGCTGAGCTGACTCGGCAAACTGCGCACCACATTGGTTATTCATCATCATGCTTCATTTCCTTGTTGCAGCAGAGCTTGTTGTACTTTTTCACGCTCACGCAGTAGCGCTTGTTGCAGCTCTTGTTCTGTTGGCAGATACGGTAAATACTTGGCTGCAAACAACTGCTTTTGATCCGATAACACCGAGTATTTCACTACTGCTTCACTTTTCTCACTACACAACACCAAGCCTATGGTTGGGTTATCGGTACTGTCTTTGATTTTGTCGTCATACAAACGAACATAAGTATCCATCTGCCCGACATCTTTTGACTAATGGCTTCTTGCTCATACCATTAGCGAGCCGTGGTTTTTTCAATACGCATTAATGTACGGTAATGCGTCCAACTCAATTCACTACGCACTGCGTCGCGAATTGGATAGGCTAAATAAAACTGGCGCATATTACGTAAATTACCAATATCAAAGCCTTTACCAAACTCCGCTGATAATACCTCTGAAAGCTGCTTTAACTGCGCTCTGCCATATTGCGCTCTGCTTCCACCTTGCTGCTCTTGCTCTACAATCAGCTGACCTATTTGCCAATAAGCTTGCACCATTGCCGCATTAACCGTTTGCCTTACTTGGCTCTTGGCTTGTGAAATAACGAGTTTAATGTCAACTACTAGCTGTTGTGCAATAAGATCAGAGCTCATAACCTAACCCCGCTAGGTTCTTTTTGATCTCTGCTTCAAGCTGAGCAGATTCAGCAAACTGCTCGCTCAACTTAGCGGTTAGCGTTGCCATTTTTTCACCGAATGGAATGCCGTCGTCTTCTTCCTCTGTTGCGCCAACGTAACGCCCCGGAGTTAACACAAAATCATGCTTGGTAATTTCTGCTAACGTTGCTGATTTACAAAAACCTTGAATATCACGATATTCACCGCTTGGGCCGAAAATTGCTCCTGCATTTTCGGCACTTCCGCCATCCATGGCGGTCATCTTCATAAGCTCTTCAGGATTTTGCATTTTCCAAGCATGGTAAAGATCAGCCACTTTCTGAATATCATCAAAGCTAAAGTCGCGCAGAACACGGTCTTTCATGTAGCCCAAGTTACGCGCATCAATAAACAGCACTTCGCCTTTGCGATCACGTAGTTTACGACCTGCTTTATCAGTGCGAGCGGTTTTGTTCTTAGTTAGAAACCAAATACACGCAGGGATTTGAGTGTTGGTAAACAGTTGCCCGGGAAGTGCCACCATACATTCAATCAAATCATTCTCGATTAATGCCTGACGAATAGCACCTTCGTTATTAGTGGTTGAACTCATTGAACCATTCGCTAATAACAACGCTTGAGAGCCTTCAGGAGCTAGGTGATGAAGCATGTGCTGCATCCACGCAAAGTTGGCGTTACCTGCTGGCGGTTGACCGTATTTAAAGCGAGGGTCGTTATCATCAACACCCGTATTCCACTCTTTCATATTGAACGGTGGGTTTGCCATGATGAAATCAGCACGTAAATCAGGATGCTGAACGTTGGTATAGGTGCTGGCTGGCTCTTTACCAAAATCATAATCCAAACCACGGATCGCCATGTTCATCGCCGCAAGCTGCCATGTGGTATGGTTGTATTCTTGACCGTAGATAGAGATCTTCTGTTTCTGCGTTACTGCATCGACCTTCTTCTCGTTTGCGTAACGCTCAATGAACTTTTCTGATTGCACAAAGAAACCACCAGAACCCATTGCAGGGTCATAAACGCGTCCTTCAAACGGCTCAATCATCTCAACAATTAAGGTAACGATGGAAGCTGGCGTGTAGAACTGCCCCCCTTTTTTACCCTCAGCCAGCGCAAATTGCCCCAACATGTATTCGTATACATGACCAAGGATGTCTTTACTGTTTAGATCGGCATGAACAAACGGAATGGTCGCAATTAAGTTAATCAATTCGTTTAACTTAGCTTGGTCAATTTGTAAGCTTGAGTACGATTTGTTAAGAGCGCCTTTGATCTTTTTATTATCACGTTCGATGGCTTCAAGTGCGTTATCAATTAAGTGGCCAACAGAAGTGATTTTCTTCGTTTTCCCACCAATATCGAGGTCGGCACCACCAATAACAACTGGACCATTGTCTTGCAGAAACTGCCAACGTGACTCAATCGGTAACCAAAACACGTTTTTCTCTGTGTAATAATCGCGTTGCTCAAGTTCAATTGCAATCTCTTGCGCTAACTCTTCTTCTGATAAATCAGCAGGATCTAAGTAGTATTCGTGATCTGGGTTAGCGATGCCTGCTTTGATTTCTTCCTGACGCAATTTGAATGCATCAGAGACATATTTAACAAAAATTAAGCCAAGTACGGCGTGTTTGTATTGCGCAGCATCGAGTGTTGAACGAAGTTTATCTGCCGCCGTCCAAAGCTTATTTTCAAGCGCTTTAAGGTATTGTTGTTCTGTCTGATCCATGAGCGATATTCTTTAAAAAAATTATCGCCATAATATCACAGCTCTCATTTTCATCCGTGATTTATACCCTTCATCCTTGAAGTTGCAGATGTGTTGGCGTCGCGAATTCACCCCAATCACATCGTTTATCTATGCTCATGGGGGTTCATGAATTTGCCGCCTTCCTGCATCTTCAAGTTTATTGGGTATATGCCTAAATTAAAGAGGGCTTATACGTAAAGACCCCTTATGCACCAGTGCGTTATCAATAAAACCATAAGAATAAAAAAACCCAACAAAAATGCTGGGTTAATTGGTATTTTTCTAATTAAAAGTGCTTATTTTTACACGTTTAATTTATACGTTTCCTAGAACGGAATATCATCATCAAAATTAGGCGCTTCACTATACTGTTGCGCTGGCGCTTGTTGTGAAGGGGCTGAATTTTGATATTGATTTTGCGTTTGATTTTGTCCTGACCACTGATTTTGTTGTGGCTGCTGGGCTTGGTTATCATACGCTTGCTGCTGCATGGGTTGCTGGCCACCGGCTTGATTAGACGCTTGCTGTGGATTTCCCCACCCACTGTTACCTGAATTACTCATTCCAGATTGCTGCTGACGACCACCTAGCATTTGCATTGCGCCAGAATAACCTTGTACTACCACTTCTGTGGTGTATCGGTCTTGACCATTTTGGTCTTGCCATTTACGTGTTTGCAGTTGACCTTCAATGTATACTTGTGAGCCTTTTTTCAGATATTCACCTGCAATTTCAGCTAATTTGCCAAAAATTGATACGCGGTGCCATTCTGTTTTTTCTTTTTGCTCTCCTGTGTTCTTATCACGCCAACTTTCTGATGTTGCAAGTGTAATATTAGCTACCGCACCACCACTTGGCATGTAACGAATTTCAGGATCATTACCTAAATTGCCAACTAAAATTACTTTGTTGATTCCTCGGCTCGCCATAACCTTGCTCCCAAACGTTTAGATTCTTTGCCCGTACTTCAATATTTTTTGAAGAGGGCGGATAATATCAGACTCACAAATTCACACAATATCGCCAAGATAAAGACTGAGGTTTTTTTCAGCATTAAAGCAGCGCTCTCATCCTATCTTGTTGTAACTATACCCAATAAACTTGAAGATGCAGGATGGCGGCAAATTAATGAATCCCCATTCGCATAGATAAACCATGTGATTGGGGTGAATTCGCGACGCCAACACACCTGCAACTTCAAGGATGAAGGGTATAAAAGCTGTCGATATTTTCTTTCTTCAAAGATTAGTCAAGCTCTCTTTAATACTTGAGTGATGAAGAAAAAAACGTGATTAAACTCACCTCTTATACCCAATAAACTTAAAGATGCAGGATGGGCAAATTCATGAATCCCCATCAGAATAGATAAACTATTTGATTGGGGGGGAATGAGCAAAGCCAACGCATCTGCAACTTCAAGGATGAAGGGTATATAAAGGAAGGAAAACCTGATCGGGCTTACCCAACAACCAGCTCAGATGCCGGCTGCGCGACATCTATCCGTGTATGTTAGGCCGTGTATGTTAGGCCGTGTATGTTAGGCCGTGTATGTTAGGCGACAACAAACCAATGAGGCACAGACCTCTTTGTCCATTTTGCAAAATGTGCCTTTTCACCGATATAAAACTGACGATAAGCAGATACAGGATCGTTAATGACTTTATATGATTCTGGCATTGCTTGAGCAAAAGGCGTTAGCCCTATCGAGGGGTAAGTCATATCTAAAATTTTCGATAAAATAGAAATTGATTTATGATCTACCAATTTATCGTATCGCCAACGATATTCCTCATTTAAAGCAAGAGTAAGAGACTGTAGCCACAAAAAATTATCGTAAGATTCCTCAACCCAAAGAACACAAGGATGCTTTTCATGCGTGGATTTATAAGGCGTATCAAAACCTTTTTTATTCAATGCAGTACATAATATTTGCACACTTTCCAAAATCATCTTTACGACATGCTGATCACAATGAAATTGTGCACATTTTTCAATATCTTGATCTAATACAAAGATGTTCATATATCACCTCACCAAACACAGTATGTAGTTTTGTCAAAGCCAGCACTTTTTTGCCTAACGCTCTGTTAAGGTGTGAGCAACGCAATATCGAAGCCGCCGCAAACCACTCCAAGCACTAAACGCAACGCATAGTAAAAATGCCACGCGTTGCGAATCACTCTTGAACAGTTTTTTTGAATTGCTAGCCACCCAAAACTGAAACTAAAAAAGATCCAATAGACGCAATGCTACCCGCATGTGGTAATGAGGAAATGAGTGTATTTACAACAGCCTTACTTGGTTTTTCTGATGAAAACTGCCCCTCGATAGCGTCAACAACCTCCAGAGCATCCTGCCTTTCCTGAGTAGATTGCACTAAGCGATTAATCTCGGAACGTAGTAACTCGAGATGTTCAGTAACAGCTGAATTTTCGTTCACCACATTTGTTGAGTTATCAGTCGAGTGGTTATTTACGCGAGAGTTAGGACCATTCAAATTGTAAGTGATACTTTGAACTGCTTTCTCGGCTTCAGGTAACCCAAGATTTTTATGCTTAATCTGGTAACAAGCAGGCATAAATGAGCTTCCTTCATGGAAACCAGGGTCTATAACTTCATACGTTTCAATGCCACCATTCGACATTTTACGTTGAATAAGATCACCAGTTTCAATCAGAATATCACTACGCTCAATAAACGTTTCCTTTGAGTCAACATCAGCTTGAATATCTTCGTATTTTTCACCGTTCTGTTTAAGGACAGTAACCTTGTCTCTATTTAGATCTGAGAACATATGAACTCCTATTGCAATTCAACATTATTATCTACACCAAAAACGACCAATAATAACAAGCACACAAACCACAAGAGATTGTTTAATATTTGTTTTGCGGTAATTCACAGAATAAAAACAGACAACGAAAAAAAAACATTTTGCGTAAAATTTAAAAGACAAAAAAAGCCCTTACTTGGAAGGTTGTTGGTATTTAAAATTTATCTCTATTGAGCTTCACCTTGTGTTCAGGTATTGGTGGTACAGATCACTTTCTCTCATTCATTTCACTTAACACAAACTTAAAGCGTGATACTATTTTTCACCATTATTAACCCCCCTTCATTTTTAAAACTGCCTTAGGAACACCATGAACAATAAAATAAAAAAATGCCTCTTCCCTGCGGCTGGTTACGGCACACGTTTTCTTCCTGCGACGAAATCTATGCCAAAAGAAATGATGCCTGTGGTTAATAAACCTTTAATTGAATACGGGGTTGATGAAGCACTTGAAGCGGGCATGGATAGCATGTGCATTGTAACCGGTCGCGGCAAACACAGTTTGATGGATCACTTTGATAAAAATTACGAGCTTGAACATCAAATAAGCGGCACAAACAAAGAAGTTCTTTTAGAAGATATTCGCGCAACGATTGATGCCGCCTCTTTTACTTATATTCGCCAAAAAGAAATGAAAGGTCTTGGGCATGCGATTTTAACTGGAAAAAGATTGGTTGACGATCATGCTTTTGCTGTTGTGCTGGCGGACGATCTTTGTGTTAATCAAGAAAAAGGCGTGCTATCACAGATGGTCGATCTTTATCAGCAGTTTCGCTGCTCTATTGTGGCGGTTGAGGAAGTACCGGCATCAGAAACGCATAAATACGGGGTAATTGCAGGGCAGAAAATTAAAGATGATTTATTTCGTGTCGATACCATGGTTGAAAAACCAGAACAAGGCACAGCGCCTAGCAACCTTGCTATTATCGGCCGTTATATTTTAACCCCTGATATTTTTGATATTTTAGAAAAAACCCCCGCAGGAAAAAACGGTGAAATACAAATTACCGATGCCTTACTTGAGCAAGCAAAAAGAGGCTGCGTATTGGCGTATAAATTTAAAGGAAAGCGTTTTGATTGCGGCAGTATTGAAGGCTTTATCGAGGCCACTAATTATTGCTATGAGCACCTTTATCTCAATTCAAAGCGCGAGCTTCTTGAAAAATAACAAAGCAAAAAAATAACTTTTTATACTCCCCCAAAGATGCAAAGTAAGTTGGAGTACGCATTCACCTATACCCAAGATAATTGAAGGGGCAGAAAGGCAGCAGATTCATTCATCCCCATGAGCATAGATAAACTATGTGATTGAGGTAAATGAACGATGTATCAGGTGAATGAATGCCGTTTCAAAGATGATGAGCATAAACACATAATCTTTCAACACTATGCATCGCGTTTCTTTTATTCTTCACTTTCTAACGCGCTCCTTTCTTTTTTGCGTCGATGTAATATGGGATACTGGCGTATATTTTTAAACCAAAGCGTGAAGGTAACCCAAGATATGGATAAGATAGACATTAGAGGGGCGCGCACCCACAATTTGAAAAACATTAACCTGACAATTCCTCGTGATAAGTTGATTGTTATTACAGGTTTATCCGGCTCAGGTAAATCTTCCCTCGCTTTTGATACCCTGTACGCAGAAGGGCAACGCCGGTATGTTGAGTCTCTTTCTGCTTATGCTCGTCAGTTTTTATCATTGATGGAAAAACCAGATGTTGATCATATTGATGGTTTATCTCCCGCTATTTCTATCGAACAAAAATCCACATCTCATAACCCACGTTCAACCGTTGGCACAATAACTGAGATCTATGACTACCTGCGTTTGCTTTATGCCCGTATTGGCGACCCACGCTGCCCCACCCATGATGTCACTTTAAAAGCCCAGACCGTCAGCCAAATGGTTGATAATGTTTTGAGTTTAAAAGAAGGCACTAAGCTCATGCTACTTGCTCCTATCGTCAAAGGGCGTAAAGGAGAGCATGTAAAAACGATTGAAAATCTTGTCGCTCACGGCTTTATTCGCGCCCGAATCAATGGCGAGGTCTGTGATTTATCCGATCCACCAAAACTCGAATTACACAAAAAACATACAATTGAAGTGGTGGTTGATCGCTTTAAAGTGCGGGACGATCTACAGCAGCGCTTGGCAGAATCTTTTGAAACCACACTAGAGCTTGCCGATGGCAGCGCTATGATAAGCTTTATGGAGGGCGATGAAGAAGACATTATTTTTTCAGCTAATTTCGCCTGCCCTCTTTGTGGCTACAGCATGCAAGAAATTGAACCTCGTATTTTTTCGTTTAATAATCCAGCGGGCGCTTGCCAAACCTGTGATGGTTTAGGGGTACAGCAATATTTTGATGAAAAACGCGTTATTCAAAACAGCGATATTAGCCTTGCAGGCGGCGCAATTAAAGGCTGGGATCAACGTAATTTTTATTATTACCAAATGCTGCTTTCTCTTGCTGAGCATTATGCATTTGATATTGAAAAACCGTGGAAATCACTGCCAAAATCAATACAAAATGTCATTTTAAATGGCTCAGCAAATGAAGAAATTGCATTTAAATATGTCAATGATCGCGGCGATACCAGTATAAAAAAACACCCCTTTGAAGGCATTTTAAATAATTTCAGCCGCCGTTACCGCGATACTGAATCTATGTCTGTGCGTGAAGAGCTGGCGAAATATATTGCTAATATGTCTTGTAGCTCCTGCCACGGCTCGCGCCTTCGCGAAGAAGCGCGGCATGTGTTTATTGATAATACGAATTTACCCGCCGTGTGTGAGATGAGCATTCTTCATGCCCTTACTTTTTTTAAAGACCTTAAACTCAGCGGCCAAAAGGCAAAAATTGCCGATAAAATATTAAAAGAAATCCATGATAGATTGCATTTTTTAGTCAATGTAGGGCTTAACTACCTTAATTTATCACGCAGTGCCGATACCCTTTCAGGGGGCGAAGCCCAGCGAATTCGCCTTGCGAGCCAAATTGGAGCAGGGCTTGTCGGTGTAATGTATGTGCTTGATGAACCTTCCATTGGTTTGCACCAACGAGATAACGAACGGCTTTTACAAACCCTCACCCACCTGCGTGATTTAGGTAATACTGTGCTCGTTGTTGAGCATGATGAAGACGCTATTCGCGCCGCCGATCATATTATTGATATTGGGCCTGGAGCAGGCGTTCACGGTGGATATGTCGTGGCTGAAGGCACCTACGAAGACATTATAAAAAACGATGCCTCTGTTACAGGACACTACCTCAGCGGTAAAAAGCAGATTGCAATTCCGAAAAAAAGAACGCCTATTGATAAAAAACGCTTACTTAAACTCAAAGGCGCGAGCGGTAATAACTTAAAAAATATCAACTTTACCTTGCCTGTGGGTTTATTTACTTGCGTAACTGGGGTGTCAGGCTCTGGCAAATCAACCCTTATTAACGACACTTTTTTTAAAATTGCACATACCGCACTAAACGGCGCGACTACGAGTGAACCTGCCCCTTATAAAAGCATTCAAGGGCTAGAACATTTTGATAAGGTTATCGACATAGATCAAAGCCCGATAGGAAGAACGCCACGCTCAAACCCTGCAACCTACACGGGTATTTTCACCCCGATCAGGGAATTATTTGCAGCAACAAAAGAGGCGAGATCTCGGGGTTATAAAGTGGGGCGTTTTAGTTTCAATGTGAAAGGGGGGCGGTGTGAAGCGTGCCAAGGCGATGGGGTAATAAAAGTAGAAATGCATTTTCTGCCGGATGTTTACGTGCCTTGCGATACCTGTAAAGGGAAACGTTATAACCGTGAAACACTTGATATTAAATATAAAAATAAAACGATTGACGATACGCTAAGTATGACAGTTGAAGATGCGCGTAGCTTTTTTGACCCTATCCCCGCTATCGCCAGAAAATTACAAACTCTCATTGATGTAGGTTTGTCTTACATAACCCTTGGGCAAGCGGCAACGACCCTATCAGGCGGCGAAGCACAACGGGTAAAATTAGCACGAGAATTATCAAAACGAGATACAGGCAAAACCTTATATATTCTTGATGAACCAACAACAGGGTTACATTTTCATGACATTCAACAGCTTTTGATTGTATTACATCGACTTAGAGATCACGGCAACACGATTGTGGTGATTGAACATAATTTAGATGTAATAAAAACAGCAGATTGGATTGTCGATTTAGGCCCAGAAGGGGGCAATGGGGGCGGTATGATCATTGCAGAAGGTACGCCTGAGCAAGTTATTAAAATTAATGCCTCCCACACGGCTCATTTTTTGAAACCTTTACTCATGAAAAAAACCTAATTTTTCATTCACTTTTGTTACAAGCCAGTGTGTTGCATGCGATTTAATCTTCCTTTTTTGGAGCGGCTGTTTGCCCTCACACACCGACATCAAGTGACGCCATTATTGGCGTCACTCACCTTTTTGATGTTTCTCTTTTATCCAGCAAACCAATTACCAATAACACAAGTTACGCTTTATTCTTATTCACTCGCTCTCGCCTTTGGCGTATCAAGCGCACTCATAAGTTTTGGCTTTTTTGAAGCGAGCAGAAAAAAACGGGTGAAATTTACCTTACTTTCCCTTTGGCTTATTGTTTGTAGCGCTATTTTTGTTATTTCTGCGCTCTACCAACACGCTTTATCAGGGAACGCCTATTTACAAACACTTTTGCTATTTCTTGCTGTGGGTATTTTTATCTCTCTTCAGCAATTTCATTTTTTATATCAGCAAAGGCAATATTTACTTTGGCTGCCTTTACTCCTTGGTTGGTTGTATTTTCCTGCAAGTTTAACCTTGTTAACATTAGCGCTACTTAGTGAGCTCGGCATCAAGGCATATACACCTCTTTTACCTCAAACCTATACCCCTGAAGCTCCGAGCGTTATTTTATTAACTGCCTTTGTTTTATCCGCTTATTTATTGGCTCGCTCAAAATGTCACAAAAAACCGTGGAGCCATATACACATCCCGCTTCTTTTAACGCCGCTACTTTGCATTCCTTCTCTTTTTGCATGGCAAGAGGCATGGGCAAATAGCGCCTTAATGTTAAGCCTTATAATGGTGCAGGCTTTTTTATTCCAATATTGCACCCGCCCTTTGCATCTCGCTTGGAATATTTCGGCGTTACTTGGATTAAGCATTGCAGTCGGGATCAGCTATTTATTCAACGAACCCCTTTTTTCTGCTGTTTTTTCAGTGGAAACAAAAGCGATGTTGCGACAAACCATTGATATCATCTTACACACGCGTTTTGAGGGAATAGGCCTTGGGCAGCTTGAACAAGTACAGTTACTTTTTGGTCAGCTCAATAACCAGCAAATTGCACTCATCAACCCTTATCCTAGCTGGCTTATTGTTTTAATTGCAGAAGGTGGAATAGCCACTTGGCTTCCTTTATTTATGCTGGCAGGTTTAATGATAAAACGCTTAATGCTTGCCCCTGCGGCAACCCGTTTAATGCTTTTATCCATTTTAATGCCCTCCTTGCTTGGGATGATTTTCACCCCTTACGCAAGCAGCCAGCCTTTATTGATCCTTTTATTTGTTCTGCTGCTTTATTGGTTAGATAACCTTTCAGCCCGTTATTATCGTTTTCCATTAGCGCACACAAAACACATTCGAGTAATGGCTTTTGCCAGTTTATTATCTATCACAGGCCTTACTGTTAGCTCTTTGTACTTAAGTTACCAAGCTGATAATGTTTATAGACTTAATGATAATCAGATTGAACGTTTTCGTTTGCATCCTTGGTGGGGCAATTTTTATCAAAAACATAAAGAGGAGCGGCTTTTTTTACACAGCTTAATTAATCAAGATCAAGCGCAGCAAAATGCATTTTTGTCAGAACAAATCCGAAAATCAGCCCATTCCCCTACTCCGGCTGGCTATCAAAATCTCATTACATTGGCCTATCAAACCAATAACATTGCGATTGCAGAGCATATAAAAGCGGAAGCTACATTGCTTTTCCCGTTAGATCCTTTATTTATGCAAAAAAGCCCTTTCACCCCCAAAATCCATTTGGAAAACACACCGTTTCAAACCCAACGATAATAAAATGTTCTTTCTCTTTCTCCCCTTATTGGGGGAGAAAGGTAAGCCAATGGATCGCCTTACTTTAAAACTTGCTGCAAAGCATGAACACACAAAGCCACATTTTCAGCCCTTGCGCCATAGCCCATCAAACCTATTCGCCACGCCTTACCGGCTAACACTCCAAGCCCTGCGCCTATTTCCAAATTAAAATCTGACAATAAACGCCCGCGCACTTGAACCTCATCAATGCCTTTAGGGATCTTAACTAAATTTAATTGAGGCAAGCGGTACGCTTCACCCACTAAAAAATCAATCCCGTTTTGTTCTAAGCCTGCTTTTAATAATTGGTGCATTTTATTATGGCGCTGCCATGCATTTTCAAGCCCTTCTTCTTGAAGAATTAACAAAGATTCATGCAAGGCATATAAGCTATTTACGGGGGCGGTATGATGATAAGCACGCTTGCCTTCACCGCTCCAATACCCCAACACTAAACGCTGATCTAAAAACCAACTTTGTACTTTTGTTTGCCTTTGCTCCATTTTTTCCACCGCGCGCGGCGAAAAAGTTAAAGGGGATAAACCCGGCACACAAGACAAACATTTTTGGCTGCCTGAATACACAGCATCTAATTGCCATTTATCGACATACAAAGGCGAACCACCAAGTGATGTCACCGCATCGACAATCGTTAAACACCCATATTGACGCGCCAATTGTGCAATGCTCTTCGCATCACTTAAAACCCCAGTTGAGGTTTCAGCATGTACAAAACTTACAATGGAGGCTTCAGGGTGAGCTTTTAAGGCCGCCTCTACTTTTTCTAAACTGACAGGGCTTCCCCATTCATCATCCACCATAATGGCTGTGGCACCCATGCGCTCAACATTTTCGCGCATTCTGTCCCCAAAAACCCCATTACGACATACAATAACCGTGTCATTAGGTTCAACAAGATTGACAAAACACGCCTCCATTCCAGCGCTTCCTGGGGCTGATAATGCAAGTGTTACGGGGTTTTGGGTTTGAAAAGCGTATTGCAATAAGGTTTTCACTTCATCCATCATTCCGATAAACAAAGGGTCTAAATGACCAAGAGTCGGCTGCGCTAATGCCTGTAACACGCGCGGGGATACATCTGAAGGCCCAGGGCCCATTAAAGTGCGATGAGGGGGAATAAAACGAGAAATAGCCATGTTGATCCTCCAAGATCAAGAGTGATAATTAAAATCCTTTATACCCTTCATCCTTGAAGTTGCAGATGTGTTGGCGTCGCAAATTCCCTCCAATCACATCGTTTATCTATGCTCATGGGAATTCATGAATTTGCCGCCTTCCTGCATCTTCAAGTTTATTGGGTATAACTTGCTGCAATTTCAATTATCTTGGGCATAATAAAAACAATTTTCTCACCATTTTATCGTTCCAATCTCAAAAAAATATTTCCTATTTTCACAGCCAAATCCAGCCCCATGACATATCTTAAAAGTCAGACTTACTTTTTTGGAGAAATTATGCCAACTTGGATTAAGGCAGAAGTCATCGAAAATCGCCGCTGGAATAGAAATTTATTTAGCCTTATTTTAAACGCAGATACCGCCCCTTTTAGCGCAGGACAATTCACAAAATTAGGCTTAGAAATCGACGGAAAAATCATCCAACGTGCGTATTCTTATGTAAATCCCCCCCAAAGCAAATACCAAGAAATTTACCTCACACGGGTGGCTGATGGCTTACTTTCCCCCCGATTACATCAATTAGAAGCCGGTGATGATTTATTAATCACAAAAGATGCCAATGGTTTTTTTACTTTAGATGAAATACCTAGCGCAGAGCATCTTTGGCTTTTTTCAACAGGTACAGCCCTTGGGCCTTTTTTGTCGCTTTTACGTGATGAAGTAAACCCAGTTTGGGCACGCTTTCGCAAAATAGTGTTAATTCACGCCGTAAGATTTTCAGCCGATCTCAGCTATCAAGATGAAATAAATAAACTCATTCAAGAGCACCCAGAGCAATTAATCGTGCAGCCTTTTGTATCCCAAGAGCCAAACGCGGATGCCTTGTCAGGGCGAATAACTCACGCACTTAAAGATGGCATGTTAGAGCGCATTATTGGTTTTCCCCTAACACCTAGGCACAGCCAAGTGATGCTTTGCGGAAACCCAGAGATGGTTAAAGAAGTGCGCACATTGCTTGAGCAAAAAGGATTAGAAAAAAATCTGCGTAAAAAAGCGGGGCATATTACCGTAGAGCAATACTGGTAAGAGGTAAAAAAGAAAAAAGGGTAACGGAAAAAATAACAACGCCCAATAAGATCATTGAGCGTATTTTTTGGCAAAAATACATATTTATTCTTTGCCGCGAATGCCTACAAGTGCACGCTCTTTTTCTGGAGTAAGGGTAAAATAATCACACCCAGTACAAGCCGCAAAAGCACAAATTTCGCACAAATCGCCTGAATAATTGTTAATAGAGCTTGTAACACCAATAGAAGGCGATGGAGCGGCTTGAGTTACAGCGCTAAACGAAGATAGAAGAAACATGAAACAAACAGATAATTTTTTCATAGGGATACCTTTATGTGTTTTCATATCAACATGACTAAACATACAGACTAAATGCATAGCATTCAAGGCGTTTTTTATGCAAATTTGATTCTATTTTGAATAATGATAAGCCACGCAACATTTATACCCTTCATCCTTAAAGCCTTTTCTCATTCACCCCTATCACATCCTTTATCTATGTTCATGGGTAAGAGTTATTTGCCACATTTCTATATAAAAATATTGATTTTATTGCTTTTTTTATCGCCCGTCTTAAAGCGCTTACTTATAAGTGTTTAATTAAATTGCTTAATTAAAGTGCTTACCTAGTTTTTCGCATAACATTCCTTTTCCATGTCGCGAATATCAACACTTAAACTCGATATCACTTCTGCATGCTGGGTTAACACCGCCAACAAACCTTGGCTTAAGCGATTTTTTTGCTCGAAGGTTCGTCCATTTAAAAGTAAAAGGGTTACATGAATAAAATTATAACGATCGTTATGTTCACCAATTAACCATTGTTGACACGCATAAGCGCGAGATTTGATGTTAGCAGGCACACATTCACCACTTTTAACCAAATACTGATGCAGATCTGCAAGTAATAAATCTATATTAACCCTTTCATTTACAGGCTCGCTGTATTCCATAATCAAGTGCGGCATACCTTTACCCTTCATGTTTAAAAATGCAGATGCGTTGACAATGCGCCTTCACCCACCCACAAATAGTCACAAATGCTATTTAAAATAAGAGCTCTCTTTTTTTGATTTTATAGGGAATATCGCACCAACATCATTTAAATCAAATAATTAATATAAAGATGCACGAGTTAAACAGAATTTTTATTTCACTTTTAAGCCTAAAACGAGTAAAAACAATATCGGATCTGATTTTATACCCAGTAGGCGTGAAGAGGCAGTATGGAGCATCCATTTTACCTATGCGTATAGACAAACTATGCGATGAAGGTGAATACGCCCCTTCCGCTTCAATAAGGGTATCGTTTTTTATTTCATTATATTTTTTAGAGGAAGTTTTATGCGTCGTTCATTAGTGATGGGTAACTGGAAACTTAACGGTAGCAAAGCCATGGTATCTGATTTGATCAAAAGCTTAGATACAGCGCTTGCAGGCGTAGAAGGTGTTGACGCCGCCATTGCTCCCCCAACGATGTATTTAGATCTTGCAGAGCAACTATTAGCAAAAACAACAAGCAACATTATTCTTGGTGCACAAAACGTAGACACAAACGTTTCAGGTGCATTCACCGGTGATGTATCTCCTGCAATGCTAAAAGATTTCGGTGTTTCTCACGTTATTATTGGTCACTCTGAGCGCCGTGAATACCACGCAGAATCCGATGCATTCATTGCCAAAAAATTCGGTCTACTAAAAGAGCAAGGTCTTACACCTGTACTTTGTATTGGCGAAACTGACGCACAAAACGAAGCGGGCGAAACAGTAAGCGTTTGTGCGCGTCAACTTGATGCAGTGATCGACACCCTTGGCGTTGAGGCGTTCAACGGCGCTGTTATTGCCTATGAACCTATTTGGGCAATCGGTACAGGAAAAGCAGCAACAGCAGAAGATGCACAGCGCATTCATGCCGCTATTCGTGCTCACATTGCACAAAAAAGCGAAGAAGTAGCTAAAAACGTGATCATTCAATACGGCGGCTCAGTTAAGCCTGAAAATGCAGAAGGTTACTTTAGCCAACCTGATATCGACGGCGCACTTGTAGGCGGCGCATCATTAGACGCTGAAAGCTTTGCTGCGATTGTAAAAGCCGCTGCAAAATAAGTAATCAGCTAAGATAGTTGAAAAAAACAACATATACCCTTCATCCTTAAAGCCGCAAATACGTTGGCGGCGGGAATTCACCCCTATCACATAGTTTATCTATGCTCATGGGGATGAATGAATTTGCCGCCTTCCTGCATCCTCAAGTATTTTGGGTATAACAAAAAAGGGAAGAATAACGCCCTTTTTTTTGATCTAATCAAATCCAAAGACAGGGTATACTTGCTTTTTTGATCACCGCGTTAAATTAACCATGTTTCATATTGCTCTGTTTGAACCTAAAATACCGCAAAACACAGGTAGTATTATTCGTCTTGCCGCCAATACCGGTTGTCTTTTACATTTAATAGAACCACTTGGTTTTGATTTAGATGAAAAAAAGCTTCGCCGCGCAGGGCTTGATTACCATGCAATGACCCACGTATACCGTTACCCTGATTACACGACTTTTCTTAAAGCAATGGAAGGCAGGCGCATTTTAGCCTGTACCACAAAAGGCAGCCGCCCTCATACTGATGTGCGTTACCAAGCGGGAGATGTATTGCTCTTTGGCTCAGAAACATCAGGGCTACCGGATATTATTCGTAACGCCATTGAGCCGGAAAAACGCATCCGCGTGCCTATGGTGCCAGAGAGTCGCAGCTTAAATTTATCTAATTCCGTTTCAATTATTTGTTATGAAGCATGGCGACAAATCGGCTTTAAGGGCGGCATTTAGCCACATTTCTAGCGCGTTATTTAAGAAATACGTTATCGAAGAAAAAGAGGAAAGCTTAAAACAACCGTTAGCCCGCCTTTTTCATTAATGCTGGCAATTAATTTACCTTGATGCTGGCGTACTGCGCTTTCTGTAATAGCAAGCCCTAGCCCTGTCCCTCCCGTTTCTCTGTCTCTTGCGGTGGAAACACGAAAAAAAGGCCTAAAAATATCAGTGAGCATTTCTTTTGGCACGCCTTCACCATCATCATGAATGCTCACAGATAAATAGCCCTCTTGCACGCTAAAATCAATTAAGATCTCATGCTCGGCATATTTTATTGCATTTCGCACAACATTTTCTAAACCGCTTGCTAATAAAGAGGGGTTGCCTTCAAGCTTTACATTAGGAAATGGCGAATAAAATAATGTTTTACCGTATTGATTCGCTTCAAATTGTGCATCTTCTAATAAGGGGTTCCAGAGTGTTTTCACAGAATAAATTGAAGATTCTAAATGAGAGTCAATTTGCATCCGTGATAAAGCCAATAAATCACAGATCATTTGCTCCATGCGCTCTGCTTCTGTATCAATACGGGCTAATTCACTGCTTTGTCCTTGTTTTCGCACTGCCAATGCATTTGCCATTCGTAAACGCGTTAAAGGTGAGCGTAATTCATGGGAAATATCTGATAACAAACGTTGCTGCCCTGATAGCATTTGGTTGATAGCCGTTACCATTTGATTAAAGCTTGTCCCTGCGCGCCGAAATTCCATCGGCCCTTTTTCAAGTAAAGCATCGGTTTCAAAACACCCTGTGCGCACACGCTCAGCTGCTGCTTGCAAGCGCCTTGCTGGGCGCGATACAGCCCATGCAAGCCAAAGCAGCAAAGGTGTGCTGATAAACATAGTCACAAATAAGAGCTGGAAAGGCTTATCAAGCAATTGAATGTAAAAAGGCAGCGCTTTTCGCCATTTTAAAGCCACATATAAAAACGCCCGTGCTTGCTTGTCTTTAATCAAAAAAGGGCCAACTAACATGCGTCTACCATATAAACGCCCTTTAGGAGAGGCAGGGTCGTCAGACAGGGTAATAAAATTTCGAATAGGCCGCCCAACATGGTGCAAACTCTCATTAATAATTTGCCCTTTTTCTGAGGTAAAAAACCACTTGCTATCTTGATTTTTTATTAATTCATCATTTTCAAAATGCGCTCTATTTCCCGTATTTACTTGGTTATTAAAACTGTCATCGCTTCTATCTTCCCTAAGCATAAAAGCAAGATTTTGGTTAAGATCTCCCCCTAGCGAAGTCATTTTTAGCGAAATATTATCAGCCATTTTTTGATATTTATTTTGAATATAAGTAGGAAGCGTTCTTGGCTCTCGGGGATCATAATGCTGAGCAACTAACACACCGATTAAAACCAATAGTTGTGTTAGCCAAAAAATCGTAAAAATACGCCCATATAAGCTTCGAAAACGGGGTATTTTCATTAAGCCTCCACAAAAAGATAGCCGCGGTTTCTTAGGGTTTTTATTCTTGGCTTTCCATCTTTACGCTCAGGCATTTTTTTACGAATATTAGAAAGGTGCACATCAATTGCACGATCAAAAGGCGCGAGGCGTTTTCCTAATACGTTTAAACTCAATTCACTTTTTTCAATAACATGCCCTGGCTGCTTAATTAAATAAGTCAGTAACGCAAGCTCCGTTGCCGTTAAATCTATCAATATGTTTTGGCAAAATATTTCCATTTTCCCAAGGGAGATGCGAATATCTTGATAGCAAATATCGTCACTTTCATTATTTTCTGCTTGGTTTGATAAATGTTGCTTTCCCATTCGGCGTAAAATAGCCCGCATACGTGCCAATAATTCACGATCGCTAAAAGGTTTGGATAAATAATCATCCGCGCCTAAATCTAACCCCATTACGCGATCTATTTCTTCCCCTTTTGCGGTTAGCATTAAAACCGGCGTTTCCCACTGCTCTCTTAATCGCCTTAATGCTTCCATACCATTTAAAACAGGCATCATGATATCTAATAAAATGAGATCGGTTTTTTGTTCGATAAACTCCAACCCTTCTTGACCATGATTAGCCACAGAAACCTGATAACCTTCAAGCTCTAACAAGTCTTTTAATAACGCCGTTAGCTCAACATCATCATCAATGATCAAAATATTCGCCATCTCTTGTTACTCTTTTTATCTCTATTAGAAAAGTATCTGTTAATATTGCCTGCCTTTCTACGTCAAATCGCCGATTTTACTCACCTTTACACTCCTTTACATAACTTGCCATCTATTTACAGCAAAAGGTTTAGACTTATCGCTATATCCTTCATACTTGACGTTGCAGATGTGCTGGCTGCGTTCACTCACTTGCCACCTTCCTGCACCTTCAAGTATCTTGGGTATCGATTTCACTTCCTTTACTCTTAATAGCTATTTCCCTTTCGGAGACAAAATGAAATTTAATAAAAAAATAACAACTGCCTTTATTGCACTGCCTTTACTTGCTTGCTCATTTTCAAGTTTTGCTATGCCGCAAAAAGCGCAACATTTTGCCCATGTAATGTCTATGAAAATATTTTTAAAAGACGTTGATTTAACCCCTGAACAAAAAGCACAATTAAAAGATATTCGAAAAACGGCGCGTGAGAAAAACAAAGCCAAAAGAGAAGAAAATAAAGCGCAGCGCCAAGCGCAACGTGAAGCAAGTGCTTTAATTGTTATGGCGCCAAAATTTGACGAAGCCGCCGCCCGTAAACTGGCGCAAGAAATGTCATTTCGACAAATCGAAAAGCGTGTTGAAAACATGAGAAATCAAAACAAAATGTTCAACATTCTAACCCCTGAGCAACAAAAACAAGTTGTTACCAACGTAGATAACCTAAAGAAAAAAGTTGAAGAAAAAATGAAATAAAAGCACTAATCGCTTTTTAATTATTTCGTATTCAAATTTGGCATATCAAAAGATATGCCAAGTACGTTTTTGGGTATATACCCTTAATCCTTGAAGTTGCAGGAAAGCAGCAAACGCATCTGCCGTTTCAAGAACGAAGGGTATTTTTTGCATATTCCACCCAAAGCATTACATTTTTTTATTTATCCGCGCCTCATTTGATAATAAAGCCTCGATTAAAATAACAACAAAAACAGATATAATTGGCCCATCTATTCGCAACTCTCGGCAAATCCCTTATATGAATGAAAAATACGTGCGTCTTGTCCAGCTCGCGGCATGGGCGGCAACGCTTACTGCAAGTTTTCTATTACTCATGAAACTCGCCACTTGGTGGTACACAGGCTCTATCAGTTTGCTTGCATCTCTCATTGATTCCCTGATTGATTTACTTGCCTCGCTCACCAATTTAGTTGTCATTCGCTATGCGCTTCAACCGGCAGATGAAGAACATAAATTCGGGCACGGCAAAGCAGAATCTTTGGCAGCTTTAGCGCAATCTGCGTTTATTTTAGGCTCTGCATGCTTTTTATTACTGAATGGCTTTGAACGTTTATTTAAACCAACGGAAATAATAAGCCCAGAAACAGGGGTGCTCGTCAGCGCAGTCGCAACCCTTTTAACCAGCGCCCTTGTGATTTTTCAAAAATGGGTTGTACGAAAAACAAATAGCCAAGCCATTCGAGCCGATTCACTTCATTATCAATCCGATATTTTAATGAACCTTGCGATCATGCTTGCTCTTGGGCTTGCTTGGTATGGCATTGAAACCGCTGATGCAATTTTTGCTATTTTCATTGGTATTTTCATCTTGATCAGCGCCTTTAAAATTGCCAATGAGGCGGTACAAGCCTTGCTTGATCACGAGCTTTCTCTTGAGGATCAAGAAAAAATATTCATATTGGCATCCACCGTTGCAGGCGTTCAAGGCGTGCATGATTTACGAACGCGCCAAGCAGGAGCAACACGTTTTATTCAATTGCATTTAGAGCTCGATGATAATTTAAAATTAGTTGATGCCCACCTCATCGCCGATCAAGTAGAAGATAGATTAAGTGTTGCCTACCCAGGCGCAGATATTTTAATTCACCAAGACCCTGTATCTGTTGTAATAAAAGCAAAAGCAAAAGAAAAACAACCACAGCCAATAAACCAAGAGATATAACAAAACAACAAGTATACCCAATAGACTTGAAGATATAGGAAGGCGGCAAGTGATTGGGGTGAATGAGCAAAGCCAACACAGCTGCAACTTCAAGGATGAAGGGTATAAATCCACGCAGCCAACACAGCTGTATATTTAAGGTTGAAGGGCATAAGCGGATGATTTTATTTCTCAGTTAGTGAAGTTAATGACATTTATCAAAAATAAGCCGCTTTCAAACGTGTAATTTTTTTTCATAAAGAAGGAAGTTGCAGTATTATTTCGTTATTCACGTGATAGACCACACAAAGCGTATGCCAGAGCTTATACCGCTTCTTTTATAAAGCAGTTACACCCTTCATCTTGAAACTGCCGATGCGTTGGCTTTGCTCATTCACCCTAACCACATAGTTTATCTATGCTCATGGGAATGAATTGTTTGCCGCCTTTCTGCATTTTTAAGTGTCTTGGGTATAATGAAATAAAATCTCTGACATATAAAACAAAGACTTAAATATTATATTCCCAAAGTTAGAGGGTACCATGGTAAAAAAAATTGGTGTTTTAACCAGCGGCGGTGATGCTCCTGGTATGAATGCAGCCGTTCGTGGCGTTGTTCGTGCGGCGTTAAGCGACGGTTTAGAAGTGTACGGTATTTATGATGGCTACTTAGGTTTACATCAAAACCGCATAGAAAAACTAAATCGCACTGCTGTGTCAGACATCATCAATAGAGGTGGTACTTTCCTAGGCTCGGCGCGTTTTCCTGAATTTAAAGATGAAAAAGTGCGTGAGCAAGCCATTCAAAACATGAAAATGCACGGCATTGATGCCTTAGTTGTTATTGGCGGTGATGGTTCATACATGGGTGCTAAAAAACTCACTGAAATGGGCTTCCCTTGTATTGGTTTACCTGGCACGATTGATAACGATATTCCTGGTACGGATTACACCATTGGCTACCTTACTGCATTAAATACAGTGGTTGAAGCTATTGACCGTTTACGTGATACCTCAACATCGCATCAACGTATTTCAATTGTTGAAGTCATGGGTCGCCATTGCGGTGATTTAACCTTAATGGCATCTATTGCTGGCGGGTGTGAATACTTGGTAACACCTGAAACCGGTCTTGATAAAGAGCAGCTTATTGCCAAAATCAAAGAAGGTATTTACCGCGGTAAAAAACACGCCATCATTGCCATCACAGAGCTAATGACGGATGTAAATGAACTTGCAAAATACATTGAAACTGAAACAGGTCGTGAAACCCGCGCAACTATTTTAGGTCACATTCAACGCGGCGGTCAGCCACGTGCATTTGACCGTATTTTAGCGTCACGCATGGGGGCTTATGCCGTTGAGCTGCTTTTACAAGGCCATGGTGGACGCTGTGTAGGTATTCAGCGTGAAGAGTTAGTTCACCATGACATCATCGAGGCGATTGAAACTATGCGTCGTCCGTTCCGTAAAGATCTCTATGATGTTGCTGAGAAATTATTTTAATTTCTTAAATATCGGTAACTGACTTTGCGCATTTAACACGATATTCTGCAAAAAAAACGGAGCGCTATATATAATAGCTCCGTTTTTTTATTGAAAAATAAGGAAATTTAAATCCCGTCTCCTTCTATAAAACCATCCGCTGTATTATAAAATTTCTGATCCATATCAAAAGAAGGGTTTTCACTGCTTGGCATTCCCACCACTTTTGCAGGCACTCCAGCGGCTGTGCGATGAGCTGGGATGGGGTGTAAAACCACAGAGCCTGCGGCAATTTTAGCCCCTTCTCCAATTTTAATATTGCCTAAAATTTTTGCCCCTGCGCCAATTAACACCCCTGAGCAAATTTTCGGATGGCGATCGCCACACTCTTTTCCTGTACCACCCAAGGTAACGTTTTGCAAAATAGAAACATTATTAGCAATTACCGCGGTTTCACCAATCACAATGCCTGTGGCATGATCGAACATAATACCCGAACCAATCGCCGCTGCGGGGTGAACATCCACCTGATAAACAACTGAAATTTGATTTTGCAAATACAAAGCTAAATCACGCCGCCCTTGGTGCCAAAGCCAGTTGGCGACCCGATAACTTTGCAAAGCATGAAAACCTTTAAGATATAAAAGCGGCGTTGCATAATGCTCAACAGCGGGATCGCGATTAACCGTTGCACAAATATCAAGAATTGCGCATTTCACAAGACAAGGGTCAGCTTCAAACGCCTCTTCAATGATTTCACGCACCACCATGGCAGGAATAATAGCCGTTGATAATTTATTGGCGAGAATATAACTCAATGCCGCACATAAAGAGTCATGCTTAATAATGGTGGAATGGAAAAAACTCGCGAGCACAGGCTCATGTTCAGCTTGCTCGATTGCTTCTTTTTTTATTGTTTGCCAAATATCTTCTTGCTGACAACATTCCGTGTATATTTCAGCGCATTTTTTTTTCATACTGCACCCATTATTTATGCTGTTTAAAATTGCAGCGGCTTTTGCTGAAAATTAAGTATATACCCAATAAACCCGAAGATGCATCCAGTGCGTCTGCAACCAGCAATCTAGGTCATCTCAAACTCATCCGTTGTAGGAACAGCATCCCTTCCTCTATGTGTGCAATATCGCCAAATACTTTGAACATCAGCAAAAGGACTCATCCACAAATCACGCCCACTCTTTCCTGCAACTAATGCTTTTCCTATTGATAACGCACAACAACCAATTATTGGAGCACCAACAGCTAAAGCAACACTTCCCGCAGAAAGCCCTAGCAGCCAAGGAGACATAACCTCTAGAGTATTTTCAATAGGCACTGTTGGTATTGGTGGTGTTGGTGGTGTTGATGATGTGGTTGATGATGTTGATGTTGATGTTGATGTTGATGTTGATGTTGATGTTGATGATGTTAATAGTGCTGACTCTGAATTTAAAGCAGGCTTTAATATAACTGGTGCAGGACAATTTTCATTAACTTCAACACCATTAATTTTACAATAACAGGCAATTTTAGAAGAATAAAATCCATCTCCGCTTCCAATAGCAGCAGAAGAAGCCTTTCCAGCGATTAGTGTTGTATTATAAGCCTTAATTGAGCAGCCAGAACCCGAACCCGAACCCGAACCAACACCAGAAGCACAAAATTTATTTGTTGTTTCAATTTTTGAACCTATATCCGAGGTATTTCTTGAAGTTCCTTTACCTGCGCCTATTGCTGCAAAGCAATATTTTCCTTTATGGCTAACTTTTACATTTTCAGCCTGAATATCAGTCGCACTACCATATCCAACACCAATAGCTGCCGCAGAAAAAGGCTCACCGTTTGCTGACACTTGAGAATTTTTAGCAAAAACAAGTTTTACAGTACCAGCCCCTGCACCAACGCCTGCTTTTGAACCCTCACCCGACACTGTAATTTTTGAATTTAGATCTGTAATATTTCCTGCCTTTCCACTACCGGCACCTATTCCAGCCATCACTTCTTTTCCAGTGGCCGAGATTGTTGTTTTTTTGCTCATTACGTTCTTTGATTCACCAGTACCAACCCCTAGCCCTGCAATAGCCTGAGCGCCACTTACACTGAGAGTTGAACCATCACTATTGATATTACATGACTTACTCTCAGCACCACCACCACCTACAACAACCGAAACTCCATATCCATAAATTTTCGAGTTATTAAAGCTAATATTGGTTGCATTACCAAAAGAAACACCAATAGCTGAACGGCTTCTTTCTCCTGAAGCAGTGACACTCGATTGAGAGTCACACACTTCTGTTGCATTACCAAAAGCTGCGCCAATTGCTGAATAAGAATCAGCTCCTGTTGAGCTTATTATTGATTTTGTTGAATTAACCTTTGTCACTTCTCCCTGACAAACACCAACAGCTGAACGGCTTTTATCACCTTGAGATTTTACAGTAGCCCCTGTACTTGTAACATAAGATGCACTCCCTATCGCGGCGCCAATTGCAGCACAACCCTCTTCACCTTTAGAGTTAACACTAGAATCTACCGCTACAATATAGGATGCATTCCCTACAGCAGCACCTATAGCAAGCCTGCTTTTCTTTACACTACTATCTTGATAAATATTATCTTTTAGCGAGGTTACGTTTTCTGCATTTCCAACCGCACTACCAATTGCAAGCGCTGAATTTCTCGAATATTTACCTGAAAACACCTTATTTTCTTGAGACAAAACATTAGTAGCATTACCTATTCCAACCCCAACACACCCATAAGCCCCAACCCCATCAACATTAAGCTCTGAATTTGTTACGGTTATATTACCTACTGACCCCACTCCAGCACCAATTCCAGCAGTTGTATATTGACCACTCGCTGTCATATTCGTTTTATCTACAACCAGATTTTCTACACAGCCTTTTCCTGCTCCACCACCTACTCTAGGTTCATGGCTTTTAACGGTTATAGATGACTCGCTTATTGCTGAATTACTGGTATTCCCCAGCGCAGTAATCAAACCAGCCCTTGTCCGATAACCATCGCGCAAAGAAACAGCCATTTTTGTTATTTTCATTTCATGTGCATTTCCTTCTGCCGTCGCTCCCCCAAAATTAACTCGCATTCCTGTTGCTGTAACAGATGAATTATCAATCTGACTTTTTTCTACATTTCCTTTTGCAAGCACTAAACCCAAATAATCCAGTTGCGAGTTTTCGTTTCCATTATTTGTATGTTTTAAATGGCTATCTGCTATGGATATGTTTAAGGCACTGCCTACTGCACTCCCTACTGCGATCTGTGACTCTTTCCCGTTACTATTAATGGTAGCGTTTTGAATTTTACTCTCTGAGATATCCCCTTTTCCTGCAAGCCCTCCTATATATGACCCAAGTACTTGCTTTGCAATAATCTTCATCCCAGAAACATTTGAACTATCAACATTTCCTTTTGCGCTGATGCCGCCAATCACCATATTTGCAGAGTTATCCGCTGTTATTTCTAACTGATTAACTTTACATTCGTTTGCGCTTCCTGCTGCTGTAACCCCACCGAGTAATCTAGCTTTTCCGCTTACGGTTAACTTCGTTTCACTTACCTGACAATCTGTAACATTTCCTTTTGCAACTAAACCACCAATAACAGAAACATCTGAATTTGTTATTTTTATTTCTGTTTTATTTACTGATGATTGATCCGCATCTCCCACAGCAGCACCTGCTGCTAATGTTTGATTCTTTCCTTCAGTGGTTAAAATTAAATCTGTTACTTGCGAACCTGATATATCTCCTTTTGCAGCCAAACCACCAATAATCGAATCCTCTGCATTGTTAAATTTCAATTCAGAATGAGAAACCATAGAATCGCTTACATCTCCAACAGCCGTACCCACAGCCGCTGTCAGCGCTTTCCCACTTGCGGTTAATTTTGAATGATGTATTTGAGAGTTGTTGATATTTCCTTCTGCTACTAGCAAACCAAAAATACCAGTATCAGAAGAAGGCAGTTGAAGCTGAGTTTGATTGACAGTACAAGTATTCGCATTTCCAAGCGCAGTTCCTGCTGCAACTTTAAAACCTTTTCCTATTACTGTTAAATTTGATGTAACAACGGCTGAATCTGTAATATTACCTTTAGCAGCTAACAAGCCTAGATGGGACTCGGTGCTGTTACTTGATAGCTGGCTAGATTCAACCCGACTTTGATGAACATTTCCCTCACCAACACCAATCGCGGCAATTAAATTTTTGCCATCGGCTTGCATCGTACAACTGTAAGCTCTAGCATTATGCGCATCACCAAGCCCAACGAAAAGACCAGAACTAACACTTTCTGCATTTGTTGAATTGAATTTTGAGCTCTCAATAACCAAGCCATTTACGCTTCCCTCGGCAACCCCAAGCCCTGCTTTATAATTTTTACCTTCTACAGCTAAAGTAGTGCTAGTAATTAAACTATTAGATACCTCACCTTGAGCCGCAATTGCCGCTATATGGGATCCACTATTTTTCACTTCTAGCTTGGAGTGACTAATGTCAACATCAGCGGCATTTCCTTTAGCTACAACACCCGCAAAAATAGCTTTATCACAACTAGAAAGAGTGGCCTCTGAATGAGTAATGTTGGATTTAGACACCTCTCCATTCGCTAACATAAGTGCTAATGTTGCACTTTTAGCTTGGCTTGCAGTAAGCTTAGAGCTTGTCACGCTTGAGCGTGTTACATTGCCAGACCCTGCAAGTAAACCAAGATTTAACCCATTATATTCAACACTGCCAGAGCCATAAAAACCTACTTTTGATTCTGTAATTTGGATACTGTCTAAATTACCTGACCCTGCCGCTAATCCTACATTTAATTTTTGAGTAGATGTTTTAGGTTGCTGAGTTAATGAAATTTCAGATTGAGTGATATTACAATTACTAATAATTCCGCTCTCTTTGGCATTACAAGCAATTAACCCTAAGTGTTCTTTACTAATTGTATCGGTAGCAGTTTTAGTTATTTTCCCCTTTTCAATATTTAAATTTTGTACCCGCCCTTCATCACCAACAACCCCAAACATACAACCCTTTAAGTTTGTGACGTTAAAGTGATTACCATCATAATTACCTGTAAATGGGTGAGTGTCATTTCCAATAGGCGGACTTAGACTCTCTGCATCAATATTTGCTGTTTGTATATAGCTTCCATTTAAAGGATTTTCTGAACTAGTACCAATTTGTTTAAGATCATCTAAGCTAGATATTGTCTGAGTAGGTTCTTCTGCTGTACTTGGTAGAGTTGACTCAGAAGCTGCTGATAATAAATCTGTTGTTAAATTTACTGACTGCTCAGAAGAAGTAATACTTGATGTAGAAGTCGATATAGCTGGCGCTTGCCCACCAACCCCTCGTATCATTTCAAAAAATGTCAATGCTCCTAATAAATATTTGGCGGGAGGATATACATAGCTAACTGCATTTAATCCCAGATTAACACCATGGTTTAACGTAAATTGCGATCTATCTACACTTGGTTTTGGAAGTTCTTTTAATTGGTAAAAAGTGTCTGCAATTGAATGGGAAAAAGATCTAACAGCATTAATACAAAAATTTTTTTTGGGCTCTTCTCGGTTTTCTGAGCCTTCTGTATTTATTACATCAGTATTTTCTAATATTGGCTTCAGTGTAGGTATATTCATAAGTTCTTAATCTACTCCTGATCCTTTATTTAAAAGAATCTCTTTATATCCTCGACTCTAAAAATACAGATCTGTATTTCAGGAAGCAATTCTCATGATGATGAACTCGTTTTCTACTCTCTTACATCTTTTTTACATTCATCAATATATGAAACAGACACATATACCCCTCCTCCTTAAAACTGCAGATGCGTTGGTTTGTAGTGGCACACTACAAGCATCTTCAAGCATCTTCAAGCATCTTGGGTATAGTTATTTACTCTATATGGCTCTTCAGTGAAAAATTTTTTACGAGCATAAAAAACGCGAGAACAAGTCTCGCGTTTTAATCGCCTGTTTTAAGAGGGTTTATTCTGATGTCTTTTGTCTGGCTAAGAGATCTTTAGCAGCAATGCGTACATCTTTACCCTGATATAGCACTTGGTAAATTTGCTCAACAATCGGCATTTCAACGCCGACGCGTTTAGCTAATGCACGCACTTCTTTTGTATTACGATAACCTTCAACCACTTGCCCGATATCATCTTGAGCTTGCTCAACACTTTGACCTTGGCCTAATGCTAAACCAAAGCGTCGATTACGGGATTGGTTATCTGTACAGGTTAGGACTAAATCTCCCAACCCTGCCATACCCATAAATGTTTCACGATCAGCATTTAATGCAAGACCTAAGCGGGTTAATTCTGCTAGCCCACGGGTTATCAAAGCCGTTCTGGCATTCGCACCATAGCCAATACCATCAGACATCCCCGCACCAATCGCAATCACATTTTTAACCGCACCGCCTAATTGCATTCCTATAAAATCGTTATTGGCATAAACCCTAAACGTTCGGCTGCAATGTATTTTTTCTTGTAAATCTTCAACAAAATCAGGGTCTGTCGAAGCAACAGAAATCGCGGTAGGTAAACCTGCGGCAAGCTCTTTTGCAAAAGTTGGCCCTGAAAGCACCGCTAAAGAAATAAAATCTCCCAGCGTTTCTTTGGCCACATCTTGCAATAAACGCCCTGTTTCAGGCTCAAGCCCTTTGGTTGCCCAGCAAATGCGAGAATCCGGTTTTAGATAAGGTGCCATTTGCGCCAAAACCAAACCAAAAACATGACTTGGAACAACAACTAACAGGTCGCGGCTTGCTTCAACTGCTTGTTTGAGATCCGCCGTTAAAATCAAGGTTTCAGGAAAGCTAACACCAGCAAGAAAGGCTTCATTTGAACGATCAATTTCCAGCTGCGCCATATGTTCAGGCTCATGCCCCCACAAGACCACATATTCTCCATTTCTCGCTAAAGAAATTGCTAATGCTGTACCGTAAGAGCCTGCGCCAATTACCGTCATGGCGACAGAAGGCTTGATATTATCTAACATGGCGTTATTTTCCTTAAAACAAAAAATTAAGCATCAACTTGAACGGCTGCTTGCTCTTCTGCTTGTTTTTGTAGATAGTTCATAAATAAAGCATCAAAGTTAACCGGCGCAAGGTTTAACTGCGGGAAAGTACCTTTAACCACAAGGCTTGAAATAGTTTCACGCGCATATGGGAAAAGGATATTTGGGCAAAATGCACCTAAGCAATGAGCAAGTTGGCTTTCTTCCATACCTTCTGCTGTAAAAATACCGCCTTGTTGTACTTCACATAAGAAAGCGTTTTCTTCGTTATTTTTTACAGTTACCGTTAAACGCAATATAACTTCAAATACGTTTTCGCCTAGCTCACGGCTTTGGGTATCTAACTCTAGATTTACGTCTGGTTTCCACTCTTGTTGAAATACTTCTGGTGAATTTGGCGCTTCAAAAGACACGTCTTTAAGAAAGATACGTTGAATTGAGAAATTTTGTTGTGCTGGTTGTTGCGTTGCAGCTTCAGTCATAATTTAGTAACCCTTATAAAATAAATAATAAATAGACTCTCATCTTAAAAGAAGCAGAAAGGCTACATACAGCGTACCTGCATCTTTAAGCATCTTTGGTATAACCTACTCAAAAGCAATTATTTTTTCTTTTTGTTACGCACTAACGGTAGATTAGCTTCATTCCAAGAAACTAAACCATCTTTAAGCACAATCACATTCTCAAAGCCTGCTTTTGTTAGCACTAATGCACTTTCAATCGCGATTTGGCTTGTTTTACACACAAGAATAATGGGGGCTGTTTTATAAGTTTCAATCTCAGATAAGTTATTGTCTTTAATTTGTTTTGCCGCAAGATGAATTGAGCCTGCAATATGCCCTAAACGAAACTCTTCACGGGTACGCACATCTAAAAAAACACCGCCGTCTTTATTAGCACACTGGGTCGCCTCTGTTGGGGTCATTATTTTATAAGGTGCTGTTTTTTGTTTAACAATTGATACGATTAACGCAATCAATAACCCAAGCCAAGCAAGGGACAAAAGCATTTCTTCTTGTAAAAATTCAATAAATTCTTGCATCACACACTTCTAGATTCATTTTTTATAAAAAAGTGGGCTGAGTATACCCATGTCATAGGTTAAAAACAGCCATCCGGCTATGATATGAAGCCAAATAGCTATAAATGAACATACATTTTTGCAACAGTTCTAAGCCAACAACAAAAAAGAAATGTGCATGTGCTCCATGAAAATAAAGTTCGCCCCCTTGGTTCGTTTTTAGCATTTAATGCCTACTGCCTAAGCCGCAGAAAATGGTGTAAAGTATCGACAATTTTCATTTAAATTTCGATATAAAGAGGACGCTATATGTCTGCTAAAAAGCCAATGGTGCTTGCTATTTTAGATGGTTGGGGTTATCGCGAAGACACCCAAAGTAATGCAATTGCAAATGCAAAAACACCCACCCTTGACGCACTAGTGTCTGCAAACAGCACGCTTATTTCAGCATCAGGTATGGATGTAGGCCTTCCTGATGGGCAAATGGGTAACTCAGAAGTTGGGCACGTGAATATTGGCGCTGGTCGCATTGTTTATCAAGAGCTCACCCGTATTACAAAAGCAATTCAAGACGGTGATTTTTTTGATAACAGCGTAATCGCCGTGGCGATGGATAAAGCCATTAAGGCAGATAAAGCCGTTCATATCATGGGGCTTATGTCAGCAGGAGGCGTTCATAGCCATGAAGATCATATTGCTGCTGCAATTGAAATGGCAGCCCAGCGCGGCGCTGAAAAAATCTACCTGCATTGCTTTTTAGATGGGCGCGATACACCGCCACGTAGCGCAGGTGATTCTCTTACACGTTTTGATGCTTTATTTGCCCAACTTGGCAAAGGGCGCACCGCGTCTTTAATTGGTCGTTATTATGCAATGGATCGCGACAACAACTGGGATCGCGTAGAAAAAGCCTACAATCTTCTAGTTGAAGCAAAAGCGGCCTTTACGTATGCCAGCGCTTCAGAAGCATTAAGCGCAGCCTATGCCCGTGAAGAAAACGACGAATTTGTTCAAGCATCTGAAATTCGAACTGATAACCAAGAAGTTGCTGCATTTAATGACGGTGACACTGTTATTTTCATGAACTTTAGAGCTGACCGTGCACGCCAAATCACCCGCACCTTTATGCCAGAGTTTGATGGATTTACACGCCATAAAATCGCAAAATTAGCTGAATTTGTCATGCTGACAGAATACGCAGCAGATATTAAAACAGCTTGTGCGTATCCATCAGAAAACTTAACTCATACCTTAGGTGAGTGGTTATCTAAGCAAGGTAAAACCCAGCTACGCATTTCTGAAACCGAAAAATACGCCCACGTAACCTTTTTCTTTAATGGCGGCATAGAAGCTGTTTTTGAAGGGGAAGAGCGCTCGTTAGTCGCATCACCTAAAGTTGCAACCTACGATCTTCAACCTGAAATGAGCTCTGAAGAATTAACAGATAAACTTGTTGCAGCAATTAAAAGCGGTAAATTTGATTACATTATTTGTAACTACCCTAACGGCGACATGGTTGGTCACACCGGTATTTATGATGCGGCGGTACAAGCCTGTGAAGCGGTAGATGCATGTGTTGCGCGCGTGGTTGAAGCGATTAAAGAAGTTGATGGCCAGCTTTTGATCACAGCCGATCATGGCAATGCTGAAATGATGGTAAACCCAAAAACAGGCGGCATTCACACAGCCCACACCAATTTACCGGTACCGCTTATCTATGTTGGTAGCAAAAACATAACGTTAAAAGAAGGCGGTAAATTGTCAGATCTTGCACCGACTATGCTTGCGCTAACGGATGTCAAAGCACCTTCTGAAATGACAGGCCAACCACTCTTTTTAATTAAATAAGCGTAATACTTGAAGATGCAAAAAGATGGCGGCAAAAAATAAAAGTGGCTAACACATCTGCAACTTCAAGGATGATAGGTATACTAGAAAGATAATAAGTATTACACGCCCAAATTATTTGGGCGTTTTTTATTAAAAAAGACGATATTTCAGTTTAAATAAAGAATTATCGGGCTAAAGCCTGCATAATTATTAAAATCCCAAAACTATGCCCAATAAACTAGAAATGCAAAAAAGTAGAAAATGCATAATATACCCAAAATACTTGAAGATGCAGGAAGGTGGCAAATTCATTCATCTCCATGCGCATAGATAAACGATGTGATTGGAATGAATGAGCAAAGCCAACGCATCTGCAACTTCAAGAATGAAGGGTATAATCTTAAATAGCTTTCGCTTTCTTTAATAAAAAGCAAAAGTCTTTTATTACATTTATATGCATAAAGTTTTCATGATTAAAATGAAAATAAAGTCTCTGCATTTACCATTTTAAAAAGGGTATAATAAAAAATAATAAAGGCTTGATATATTCCCGCCATGAAAAAAAAGACTGAATTTTTATTTAATCACCTACCAACAAAATCCCTCTTTACAGGGGCATTGTTGTGCCTTTTTATGCCCTATTCATATGCTGAAATTGATCAGCAAATATCAGGGGTAAAAAATGAAATTGTCAGACAAGAACAAGAAATAAAAGATAAAAACAAAAAGCTCGATAACCTGCAATCCCTACTAAAAGCACAAGAAAAATCCATTGATGTACTAGCACGAAAAATTCGTAATATTTATTCAAACCTCACGATTTTATCAGACGAAATAACCTTGCTTCACAAAGAAAACGACCAACTTGAACATCAAAAAAAATCTCAAATCGCTTTTTTAGAAAATTTATTAATCAATCAATATCGCCAAGGAAGACACGCATCCATTAGCGCAATTCTGGGTTCTGGTTCAAATGAAAACTACGAACGCATGACCACCTATGTAGAACGCTTATCGAAAGAGCGCGCTGACATGATCCTGCAATTAACCAAGATCGATCTTGAGCTTGAAGAAAAATACCAACGCCTTGCGCAGCAAACCGCACGGCAAAAAACCTTATTGGAAGATATAAAAAAAGATAAAAAACAAATAGAAAGAGAGAAAAAAGCCCGTCAGCTCACCTCTATTGCCATTCAACAGCAAATTCGTAACGACACCAGTTATTTATCAGAATTAAAAGAAAACAAAATACGCCTACAAAAAGAGCTAAAAGAAGCACAAGCGCGGGAAAAAGAACGGCTACGTTTAGCGGAAGAAAAAAGCAAAGTCGCAATGGATGGACTAAGCAAACACAAAGGAAAATTAGAATGGCCCGTAAAAGGCGACATACTTCACACCTATGGCAGCCAGCAAACGGGACAATTACGCTGGAATGGTATAGTTATTTCTGCGAAGGAAGGCACAGAAGTCAAAGCCACCCATGATGGCACAGTCGTTTTATCAAACTGGCTAAGAGGATATGGGTTAATGCTGGTGATAGATCACGGCAAAGGTGACATGAGTTTTTATGGCTATAACCAAGTGCTGTTACGCAATGTTGGCGATAACGTCAAAGCAGGCGAACCTATCGCACTTGTGGGCAATACAGGTGGGCAAACCTCATCAGGCTTGTACTTTGAAATTCGTCGTAAAGGCAATGCCACCAATCCAAAACCTTGGCTGAGGCGCTAACGTAATTGCTCTTATAAATGAATAATCTCATGGAATTTCTGAAAAAGTAAAAAGAAATTCCCCATGAGTAAATCATAAAAAGGACATATTATGCGCTGGGTTCTCGTGTTTTTTTTGCTGTTTTTTCTGCCTTTTCACCTTCAAGCAAGCAAAGCCAAACTTGCCATTATCATTGATGATTTAGGCTATCAAACAATGCCTAAAAAAATCAGCGCACTGCCTCCCGCAATTAGTATTGCCATCATCCCTTTTACTCAATTTGACCAAGCCGTTGCAAAAACGGCAAAAAAACAAAACCGCGATGTATTAATCCACTTACCAATGCAAAGCATTGCAGGGGCTGATGATAAACACGCTCTCACTCTTAAAATGAACAAATCACAAGTTCAATCTCGGTTAAGAAAAGCGCTTCACCGCATGCCCAATGCCATCGCTATTAATAATCATATGGGGAGTGTTTTCACACAACATTCAGAGCGCATGGGCTGGGTTATGGAAACATTACACGCTAATAGACTCGGCTTTCTAGACAGCCGCACCTCAGCCAATACTGTCGCCCAAAAAGTGGCGCAGCACCACGGAATTGCAACCAATCGTCGTCATGTTTTTTTAGATCATAAACCCAACGCAGCTTTTATAAAAAAACAGCTTGAACTGGCAATAAAAAAAGCGAAAAAAAACGGGGTTGCTATTATGATCGCCCATCCCTTTCCCATTAGCTTAGATATATTAACCAAAGCAATGCCCCGCCTGCAAAAAGAAGTTGAGCTCATTCCCATATCACAAGCCCTGCATTTACAGCCAAATGCACTAGCAATCTAATTGTGTCACTGTATTTATACTCATCAAACTTGAAGTTGCAGATGTATTGGCTTATCCATTCACCCCAGCCAGAGCGTTTATCTATGCGCATGAGAATGAACTTGTTTGCCGACTATCTGTATCTTCAAATGTCTTGGGTATATTTATTGTGAAACTCGCTAAAAAAGACGCTGAGTATCGCAATAAATAAAATATAAAAATTTAAGTTTTTCAAAATTTCACATGCCATTAGTTTTGCAATTTTTAACTCCAATATATTTCAGGCTTCAAAAATAAAAAGAGCCTATCGCAATGATAAAAAAGGTATTGTAAATCAAATGAATAAAAAACAGCCTCAATGGGAAAAGGCAGGCATGAGCATGGCTCAGTGGGAAGAAGCCATCAAGTTTGATAAAACAGACATTGGCTGGATTGTAATGAGCATCGGCATGGCAATTGGTGCGGGGATTGTATTTCTTCCCGTACAAGTAGGTATTATGGGAATTTGGGTCTTTTTACTCTCCTCTATTATCGGCTACCCCGCCATGTATTTATTTCAAAAATTATTCATAAATACGCTAGCAGAATCAAAAGAATGTACTGATTACCCCAGCGTTATATCAGGCTACCTTGGTAGAAATTGGGGCGTAGCGTTAGGCGCTTTATATTTTTTAATGTTAGTTATTTGGGTGCTGGTTTATTCCCTCGCAGTAACGAATGACAGCGCCTCATATTTACAATCATTCGGTGTTACAAAAAGTTTATTAAGTGACAATGTTTTCTACGGTCTCGGTCTTATTTGTTTGTTATCTTTTATTGGTACAAAAAGCGAAGCCATTCTTTTTAAACTCTCAGGTTTCATGGCCGTTACTGTGCTCGCTTTAGTAGGATTAATGGGGGTTTTATTAATAAGCCAATGGGATATGAGCAACATTCCAGCCTTAGGTAAAACATTGCCTATGCTAAAAGATGCCATTATCACATTGCCATTCACACTTACCTCCATTCTATTTATTCAATCACTTAGCCCAATGGTGATTTCATACCGCTCAAAAGAAAAATCAATTGAAGTCGCTCGATATAAAGCAAATAGAGCCATGAGCATCGCTTTTTGTATTTTATTTGTTGTGGTCTTTTTCTTTGCCATCTCTTTTACCTTTGCGATAAACCAAGCTCAAGCGACTAGCGCCATGGATCGCAATGTTTCCGCACTTGCCATTATTGCGCTTTACTTCCCAGGAAGCTGGGCAACCATCGCAGGAATAATCATTAACATTTTCGCCGTTGTCACTTCCTTTTTTGGCGTGTTTTTAGCCTTTAGAGAAGCCTGCAAAGGGCTTGCGATGAATTTATTGCTGCGAAAATATAAAGCCCAAGACATTAACAGCAGCCTTGTTGAAAAAGGCGTTATTGTTTTTATCATTTTACTGGCGTGGGGCGCAGTTGCACTGGATGCACCCATTTTATCATTCACCTCTATTTGCAGCCCTATTTTTGGTTTAGTTGGCTGCCTCACCCCCGCCTATCTTGTTTATAAAATGCCCCACCTTCATAAATACAAAGGGCTAGCAACAAATATAATCATTGCAACAGGTGTGCTGCTTTGCATCTCACCGATTTTAGCTTTCGGTTAATTTAACATTTCACCACGCTAATAGGCTTAAAAATGCAGTAAGCGCTGAAATTTCAAGCTTATTATACCC